>artificially_reared_2__coassemble_269_pt1 | contig 31428 bp, 51 predicted proteins | sample artificially_reared_2__metabat2_low_PE_043 | metagenome-assembled genome bin artificially_reared_2
AATCATTTCGCTTATGGTTAATCGTATTTGGAACAGAAACATCATAATCACCATAACGAGTTAAATATACAGTAGCCCCTAATTGCGTCAAATCCTCTTCTAGTTTTTGAACGATCTTTAAATTGATGTCTTTTTCATAAATATTTTTATAAAGGGCTCCAGGATCACTTCCTCCATGTCCTGCATCCAAATAAATAACTTTACCAAATAAAGGTAATGTAGAAGTTTGTGCTGTTACAATCCCATATCCACAAAGTCCAAATAAAAAGAAAACAAATAAATAGATCTTGTATTTCAGCATTTCAACATCCGCCTCACTTAGTCTATCATATGTTTTCTAGATAAAATTATGATTTTAACGATTTTCTTTAAACATTGTCCATGGTACTCGATTAGGAAGGGGCAATGAAAAACTTAAATATTCTTTCGTCGTTGGATGATAAAAACTCAAACGACTTGCAAAAAGGGCAATTTGTTCTCCAGATTTTGCATGTTTATTATACCTTTGATCCCCATACAGTGGATAGTTTCTGCTAGAAAATTGAACTCTAATTTGATGAGATCTACCTGTTTTCAAAGTGATATGAACGAGCGAATATTCTTCACATCTCGCCTTTAGTTGATAGGATAATTCTGCCTCTTTTCCTCTTGGATCGACGATCACCATATTACGTTTTGTATCTTTATACAGCCGATCTTTTAAAATACCTTGCTTTTCTATCTTTCCTTCTACGACAGCGTCGTATTCTTTCATCATCTTATGTGTTCTCACTTGCTCACTTAAACGAGAGGCTGCTTTCGATGTCTTAGCAAAGACCATAACACCTCCTACAGGACGATCCAAGCGATGTACAAGGCCCAAATATACATTTCCTGGCTTATGATACCTTTTCTTTAAATCGCTCTTTAAAAGCGTTAATAAATCCATATCGTGAGAGCTATCTTCTTGTACTGGCATATTCACTGGTTTTTCCACTACTAATAAATGATTATCTTCATATAATATGTTAATCATTTTCCTGCCATCTTCCATAGATACCACATGGCAATACCAAATGATTTGTCGTAACCGGAAGTCCAACTTCACCCGCATCGACTTTACCTTTTGGATATAATGGTAACATTGTAGTTTTTAATATATTTTCAAGAACTGTACTAGAGATCCCCGTCGTATAAGAATTGATAAGTAAAAATAATGGCTCATCACTTAATATTTTCATACATGCTTGCACGAGATGATAAATATTATGTTCAAACTTCCAAACTTCTCCATTTGGCCCACGACCATAACTTGGTGGATCCATAATGATCGCATCGTATTTTCTACCTCTACGAGCTTCTCTTTCTACAAATTTTAGGCAGTCGTCTACGATAAAACGAATCTTTCTATCTTCTAAATGAGATAGTTTCATATTATCTTTCGCCCAAGCAACCATACCTTTCGCAGCATCGACATGCACTACCTCAGAAGCCCCAGCATAGGCACAAGCCATCGTTGCTCCACCAGTATATGCAAATAAGTTTAATACTTTAATTGGGCGATTCGCCTTTCTTATTTTTTCTATCATAAAATCCCAGTTCGTTGCCTGTTCCGGAAATAATCCCGTATGCTTAAAATTCGTTGGCGTCACCTTCAGTACTAAATCACGATATTGTACCGTCCAATACTCTGGTAATTTTTTTCGAAATTTCCACTCGCCACCACCTCGATTACTTCTGAAGTAATGGCCATCTGCTTTATTCCAAAGTCCACCTGTCTGTGTAATTGGCCATATAGCTTGAGGATCTGGTCGTCTTAAGATAACCCCATTCCAATTTTCTAATTTTTCTCCATTCCCTGCATCGATACATTCGTAATCTTTCCAACCATCGCTGATACGCATACTACACATCTCCTTCTTTTTCTTATTTCTATCTATTATTATACAATAGAGTATAAAAGAAGAAAAGGAATTCATCAAAATATCTCTTTTCCTTTGGCGAGATTTTATTTTATGATATAATATTTTCATATCTGAAAAATATAAACTTAAGGAGGAAATATGAAGGAATACAAAAACGACAATAAATTCTACTTTGAAATCACAGAAAGAATTCCAGGAAAATTAGGACGTGCTGGAATCATTCATACTCCTCATGGAGATATTAAAACTCCAGCTTTTATGACTGTCGGTACGAGGGGCGAAGTAAAATTTGTATCGATGGAAGAATTAAAAGAAATTACTGCCCAAGCAATGTTGAGCAATGGATATCATTTGCGCAATAAAGCGGATGAAATCGCCAAAAATGGTGGGCTCGCTGAATGGTCAGGATGGGACGGTCCAACGTTGACAGATTCCGGTGGGTTTCAAGTAATGTCTCTCGGATCTGGTCTCGGTAAAGTCGTAAGTATGAAAAGAGAACAAGAAATTGTAAATACTGATCCAAAAGAAAGACTTGCTCACGTAACAGAAGATGGTGTAGAATTTTTTGATCCATTTACCAATCAAAAAGATTTTATTGGACCAGAAGAATCTATGCAGATACAATGCAAAATTGGCGCGGATATTCACATGGCCTACGACGAATTAACTTCTCTTGCAGATAGTTACGAATACAATGTAGAAGCATTAGCCCGTACGGAAAGATGGGCAAAAAGAAGTATAGAAGAACATAAAAAGCATTGTGATGATCTCGGATATCATCAATCACTTTATGGTGTATTACAAGGTGGAAGATGGGAAGATTTAAGACGTTCGACAGCAAAGAAATTCGCTAAGATGGAATTTGATGGATATGGGTTAGGTGGAGCCTTCTTAAAGGAAAGTCTCGGAGATATTTTAAAATGGTGCTGCGAAGAACTTCCAGAAGATAAACCTCGTCATCTACTTGGCTTATCTCATCCTGACGATATTTTAATCGGTACAGAAATGGGAGCAGATACATTCGACTGTGTCGCACCTACAAGAGAAGCAAGACATGGTAGAATCTATACAAAAACAGGAAATATTAAATTAAATAAATTCAAAGATAGTGATGAACTATTGGATGAAGGATGCGACTGTCCTACTTGTCAAGCTGGTTGGACAAGAGGTAATTTAAGAAGCCTGTGGAAATCCCCTGATATAGAAGATAAGAAAAAATACTATACTTTATCTTCTATTCATAACCTACGTTTTATTATTCGTTTAACAGAAGAAATTCGTGCTTCTATTCTAGATGGAAAATTTGAAACATACAAAGAAACATTCTTAAAAAATTATTACCATTCGAAATCAGAATAAAAGACTTTATCAAGTCTTTTTTTATTACAAAAAAACTCATGAACATAATGTTCATGAGTTTTATACATATACAAAATCCTATCGTTTTGAGAATTGAGGTGCTCTACGAGCTGCTTTCAATCCTGGTTTCTTACGTTCTTTGCTTCTTGAATCACGAGTAATAAATCCTGCTTTTTTCAAAATAGATCTGAAACTTCCTTCGTTTCCTTCATTTGCTTCATCATATTGTAATAAAGCTCTTGTAATTCCTAAACGGATTGCACCAGTTTGACCAGTAAATCCTCCTCCGTTTACTTTTACTTCGATGTCAAATGTTTCATCTGTACTAGTAGCTACTAATGGTTGTTTTAAGTCCATTACGTTAGTTTCGTAAGGGAAGAAATCTCTTACATCTCTACCGTTTACTGTAATTTTTCCTGTACCTGGTACCATCTTAACTTGCGCTACAGATGATTTTCTTCTACCAGTTCCAGTGTATTCTTTCTTATTTGCCATTTAAAAACCTCCTAGTCCAATTTCATTTCTACTGGTTTTTGAGCCATATGTGGATGCTCACTTCCAGCATATACGAATAATTTTTTGTACATTTGACGTCCTAATCTTCCTTTCGGAAGCATACCTTTTACAGCTCTTTCGATCATTTCTTCAGGATATTGTTCCTTCATAACACGAGCAGATCTTTCTCTTAATCCACCAGTGTATCCACTGTGATTATAATAGATCTTATCATTTAACTTGTTTCCTGTTAAATTAATTTTAGAAGCATTCACCACAATTACAAAGTCACCACAATCTACATGTGGAGTGTATGTTGGTTTGTGTTTACCACGTAATACATGAGCTACTTTTGTAGCTAAACGACCAAGTGTTTGACCTTCAGCATCGATAACATACCAATTACGTACGATATCTTCTTTTTTTTGCATATATGTATTTTTCATATAATATCTCCCTTTCTCTAATATTGGATTGTAGTAAGTGGTCCCAACACTTACTTTCATGGGATATATAAAATGTACCAGTTAAAATTGTACTAAAAAAACATATAAAAGTCAATAAAATTATATGCTTTTTCTTTGTATTTTAAGCTTTCTAAAAATAAAAAAGAGCTATTATGAAATAATTGTTGGCTGCAAAAAGGAAAAACAATCAAAATTACGCAATATTCCAAACAGAATCGCAATTATTAAAAGGACATACCAAAACCAATTAGGAAATATTTTTAGCTTCTTATCGTATATCCATCCGTAAAGTTGACTACCAAAATAAATAACAAAAATAGGAATCAAACAAACAACGAGTGCATTATAGTGAAATGCTTGTACGATATCTAATTCCAATAGTGAAAAGAATGTCCTTGTAATTCCACATCCGGGACAATAAAGTCCTGTGATCTCATGAAAGATGCAAGGAATTGAAAAACCATATGTATGATTTAAAAAAAGATAGAAAAAAAGGAGCAATACGAGAATCCCACTAATCAAAAAAGTAAATATTAATTTTTCTTTTCTGGTCGTAAGTTTCATATAACTCCTCTTTCTTTTACATCTCAGCCTTTTGTCTAGCAACCTCATTTAATTCATTTTGCATCAAGCACCAATTGACGATACTTAATCCCAAAAGAGATAAAATTAAATATAGTGCTGAGTTATCTGTTGCACGTAATCCTTGTTTTGTTTTTCCATCGTACAATTCTTTTCCCATTTTATAATTCCAATAAATGGTATAGATTCCACAAGTGATAATACCAAACAAGAATGCTTTTCCACCTGAAAAATCACGGTCATCATTTAAATAAGCAGCATCATCTGTTAAGTTAATAACCCATATGATACCATAGATACCGCATGTTACGATAGATAAAATAACATTTACCGCAATATTTTTCTCTTTAATCATGTACTCTCCTCCTTACTATCAATATACCATAATCATATGTGATTGCAAAGTGTTTTTTAATAAAATACATCTTTTAAGTAAAGTCCTTCTGGATGAGCTGTCACTCCTGCCTTACGGCGATCTTTTGCTTCCAATATTTCGATGATATCTTCAGCTTTTCGTTTTCCTTCACCAATTTCAATTAACGTACCAACCATATTTCTAACCATATAGCGTAGGAAACCTGTTCCTAAAAACGATAGAACAATCATATTTCCTGCTTTTAAATCACGCACGAGATTGGCTTGAATAATTTTTCTTACAAAATCATCTTTTTCTTCGTTTGCCTTACTAAATGATTTAAAATCATGTTCACCTTCTAAGTACTTCATCGCACGCTCCATAGCAACGACATCGAGACGTTTATTGTATTGATATACATAATCTTTTTCTAATGGGTTATACTCCCCCATATTAATTTTGTAAATATATTCTTTTCCCTTCGCGTTATATCTTGCATGGAACATATCACTCACAACGTTTACTTCTCTAACGTAGATATCTGCTGGAAGTAAACTATTCATAGCCTTTTTTAATTGCTCCGGCGTTATTTCCAAATCTAAATCAAAATGAGCTTTTTGTCCTAAAGCGTGAACTCCAGCATCCGTTCTCCCTGAACCATGAATCGGTACAGCCGTATCATTATTGATCTTTTTTAGAACTTTTTCCACTTCGTTTTGAACTGTTTTTCCACGTGGTTGTTTCTGATATCCTTTATATTTTGAACCATCATATGCAAATGAAATTAAAAACCTCATACCATTACCTCTTTCACTACAATTAACACAAAGATGAATACGCAGGTTGCAATACTCATAATTGATTTTTTATCATTAATTTTGACTTGATTTTCCGTTCGATATGCATCGACACGAAATAATTTTACTTCTAGCATGTCAGAAAAATTTCTCGCTTTTTTCTCTAATCTTTCTTTCAGTGCTACGAAGTAAACATTTCTATACTGCCAGTAATCTCTTTTTCGCAACGAACTTCGATCTAATCCTCTTGTTTGTAATGCAAACAAAGCCTGATTATGAGCACTACGAAACTCTTTTACGTAAAGACAGAATAATACAATTTGATAAGACACTTTCTCAGGGAGCAACCCAAAGAACGAAAGCGGACGACAAATAAAGTTTAAACTTTCCGCCTCTTCCAACAATGTCGTTTGATTGATATAAAACATTATTAGAAAATATGCTATTATCAGTTTAATGCTGTAACGCACTGATGTCAATAGATTTCCCGTGATAACGAAGAAGATGACAAAACTTAACAAAACAAGGATACCGATAACATATAACCATATTCTCTCTAATTTTACATGTCTGCTAAGATATAGAATTATAATTCCAATAGTAAAACATAATAGAATAGGAAGAGAATGACATACAATGACAGATAATAATATCAGCAGTATACAAATTAACATACAAGCTGGCGATAATAAAAGTGATCGATCTTTTTTATTTTGCATGGCGATACACATCCTTTATTAAATCATTGATATCATCTCGATACCCTAATTTTATCTTCTTTTGATCTAATACCTTTTTCGAAAATAAAATAGTTTTTGGAATAGAAATACCAGCTCTTTCCAATTTTTTTACTTGTTGAAATACTTCCATTTTCTTTCCAGATAAATAAATTTTACCTCGATTCAAAATCACCACTTGATCTGCCACTTGAACTGCAAAATCACTATCCCTACTCATGATAAGAATTGTCTTGTTATATTTTCTCTTCAATGAACGAATCGTTCGTATCCACTGTCCTTTGCTGTAAGAATCTAATCCTACTGTCGGCTCGTCCAATATGATGACACTCGGATTATAAGCTAGGACTGCTGCAAAAGCAATTTTCTTTTTTTCTCCTAAACTAAGTCGAAAAGGATTTTTGTCTAAATAAGATTCATCTAGATCTACCATTTTTAACGAAGCTAGAATATGTTGTTCTATTTTATCTGGATGATACTTGTATTGTTTCATTGCAAATGCAATCTCTTCTCTTACGGTATTTGCAATAAAATTTCTTTCTGGATATTGTTCAACAACTCCAACGAGACGATACAATCCAGCATAGTTAAATTTTTCTAATCCTGCTTTTATAATAAATGGACCAACCGAAATCACACCTTCCATCGGAAACTTTATCGTTTGAAGCATCTCTCTTAAAATACTTTTTCCACTACCACTTTTTCCCATGACTACAGTTACCTTACGATCGGAAGCGACAAAGCTAATATCTTGCAACTGAGTAGTACCATCACTATCGATATATTTTACATTATCAAACTTTACTTCCATATCGCATCCACCATTTCATCCATATCTAATATCAAGTGATCCACTAAACCATAATACTTTAGTTTATTAGATAAACTTACCATAAATGGAAGCTGTAATCCTGATGCCTTTATGATCTTTGTTTCTTGCAATACTTTTTCCTTCGTATCAAACAAGATTGCTTTCCCTTGACTTAATATTACAATATCTTCTCCATACATCGCGTCTTCCAAATCTTCTACTGTCTGCACAATGGTCGCATGCTCATTCTTATGATATCTTTTTAAAATGGAAACAACTAATTTTTTGTCTTTTTCATCTAATCCCAAATACGGTTGATCTAATAAGAGAATTGGTGGCTTTCGAATCAAAGCAGTAGCAAGTAATAATAGCTGTCTTTCTCCACGACGCAACTTTGAAACAGAAAGATCTAAAATTTTATCTAGGTGGAACTCCTTACTAATTTTTTCTACTTTTTCCTTGATTTCATCCGTTGATAAATTTAAATTTTCCAGTGGAAATTCCAATTCTTCACGGACTGTATCTTTGATAAAAACATGATTTCGATTTTCTAAAAGTACTCCTAATTGTTTTCGAATCGAACAAATATTCCTTCCACACATTTGATATCCATCGATGTGTATATTGGCATCAGCTTTTTTTAAACCACATAAAATTTGAATCAACGTACTCTTCCCACTTCCATTTTTACCTGCAATAGAAGTAAATGTACCCTTCTGGATCACTAAGTTAAAATGATCAAAAAACATTCTGTCATCATAACCATAAATCAAATTTCGAATTCGGATTGCGTCTTTCACAATACCACCACCATTAAATGCTTCTATTATAATACATTTCACGTATTTTTTCAATTGCAGGAGCTGGGATCAAAAAAATACATTGCAGAATTTTGAAATAAATGATACAATCAAAATAGGAACTATTACTAGTTTCAAGGAAGGGTGAAAAAATGTTAAAAGGAAAAACTGCTATTATTACAGGTGGTACAAGAGGAATTGGATTTGCCACAGTAGAAAAGTTTTTAGAAAATGGTGCGAATGTTGCTGTACTAGGTTCTAAAAAAGAAACAGTAGAAAAAGCACTTGAAAAATTAAAGGAAAAATATGCAAGCGATAGATTTATCGGACTATCTCCTAAATTATCAGATGAAGGAGAAGTCAAAGAAGCTTTTGAAACCGTGAAAAAAACATTTGGAAGCATCGATATCTTAGTAAATAACGCTGGAATTTCTGCTAGAGATTCTCTTTATGAATACAAACTAGAAGACTTCAAAAAAATTATTGATTTAAATGTCACTTCTATTTTTAACTGTTCTAAAATTGCTGCAACAACGATGAAAGAACAAGGAAAAGGTGTTATTTTAAACACAAGTTCTATGGTTAGTTTATACGGACAGGCAAGTGGATGTGGATATCCTACAAGTAAATTTGCAGTCAACGGATTAACTAAGTCCCTTGCAAGGGAACTTGGAAAAGATGGAATTCGTGTAAACGCTGTCGCTCCAGGTGTCATCATGACTGATATGATGAAGGATGTTCCAGAAAATCTAATTCAACCAATTATTCAAACGATACCATTAGGTAGAATTGGACAACCAGAAGATATTGCAAATGCATTCTTATTTTTAGCAAGCGATATGGCAAGTTACATCACAGGAGCAATTCTCTCTGTCGATGGAGCAACGATGTGCTAGGTGATATGATGGATACAAAAGTATTAAGAAATTTATCATACGGTGTCTATATCGTATCGACAATGGATCAAGAAAAACCAGTAGGATGTGTTGCTAATAGTGTTATGCAAATCACATCTGATCCAATCACTGTTGCTGTTAGCATCAATCATGATAACTATACAAATCAAATAATCAAAGATTTTAAAAAATTTGCCATCAACATCTTGCCAGAAACAGTAGATATGAATTGGATTGGTACATTTGGATTTGAATCTAGTAAAAATATAAATAAATTCGAACAGATCGATTATCGTATGGAACAATCACTTCCAATATTACCATCTACTTGTGGAGCATTACTATGTGAAGTAAAAGAAACGATTGAAACTTCAACACATACAATTTTTATCGGAACTGTTTATGAAACGGTTTCTGCAACGAAAGATAATCCTATGACATATGCATACTATCATCAAGTAAAAAAAGGAACATCACCTAAAACCGCACCAACCTATATTGCAAATGAAACTGAACAAAAAGAAGATACAAAAGAAAAAAAGAAAACAAAATGGGTTTGTACAGTCTGTGGATATGTTGTAGAAATGGATGAACTGCCAGATGACTTTAGATGTCCGATCTGTGGACGTGGAAAAGAAGCTTTTAAAAAATTAGAAGACTAAAAAAGGTACGTTATCGTACCTTTTTATGATCCCTTCTTTTTTTGTATATGGTAAGTAATTTTTAATAATAATTTCGTAGGAACAAAGCGATAAAAAACATGAACTAACTTCATTTGAATTCCTGGAACAATCACTAACTTACGGCGAAACATTTGCTCGAGTGCATAATGAGCAACATCATAGCTAGTTAATGCATTCAGTGAAAATTCAACTCCTGCTACTTTATTAAAGTTTGTGCTAACAGGTCCTGGGCAAAGTACGCCAATGTATACATGACTTCCACTTTGTCTTAGTTCTTCGTAAATTGCTTCTGTGAAATGTAATACATACGCTTTTGTCGCATAATAAGTTGCCATCATTGGTCCTGGCATAAAAGCTGCAGAAGATGCCACATTCAAAATATACCCTTTATCCTTTTTCTTAAAATCTTCTAAAAATAATTTTGTCAAACAATGCACTGCTTTAATATTCGTATCGATCATATCTAATTCTTTTTCCAATTTTAAAGAAGTGAATTCACCATATAATCCAAATCCTGCATTGTTAATTACAATATCGATATCCTTATCTTTTACTTGATCATACAACTCTGTACAATTGTATACACTAGATATATCGAGATTAATAATTTCTACATTCGTTTTTAGTTCTTTTTTCAACTGTGAGAGTCTTGTCTTACGACGTGCTACTAAAATTAAATCATATCCTCTCTCACTTAAAATACGAGCCATATCTCGTCCAATTCCTGAACTAGCTCCTGTGATTAGTGCTAACATAAACATCACCCTGCAATCATTATAACCCACTTACGTAGGAAATTCAAACAAATTCAGCATATTATATATTTTTATTACATACAAAATATGCTAAAATAAAATAGAAATGAGGGATCGTATGAAATTAGCTATTATTGTCGCAATGGAAAAAGAGATTGAACTATTAATCAAGTATTACGAAGCAAAAGAAATATCTTCAACACATCATATCTATCAATCTCAAAAATATCCAAATATATACATATCACGTAGTGGAATCGGAAAAGTAAATGCTGCAATGAATACACAATATCTTATCGATACTTATGAACCAAATTATATTATTAATACAGGTTGTGCAGGAAGTCTTGTAGATAGCGTACATATCATGGATACAGTCGTAGCAAAATTTTCCACCTACCATGATTTCTTGCCATTGAGAATTATGAAACAAAACACGCCAGACGAAGGAAAAATCGAAAGCAACATTGATATGTTAAATCAAGCAGAACAAGTTTTAAGAGAACGAAAAGAACCATATCATATTGGTACAATTTGCAGTGGAGATTGTTTTGTAACTAATGAATTACAAAGAGATCAGATATACGAACAAACAGAAGCTTTATGCGTCGACATGGAAAGTGCTAGCATCGCCCACGTATCAAAGAAAAATAACATTCCTTTTATATCGATACGAACGATGTCAGATTTTTCGGATGGCGCAGAAGAAAAAGAGCAAGAAGCAGCTAATGTAGCAAGCCAAATCGTAATTGAAATTGTAAAGAATTATGAAAAAACTATTTGATTGGTTCATTGAGTATGATATGGGAGAACTCATTGTTCTTATTGGTGGATTCTTACTAACCATTATCGCTTTTATCTTATATATCGTATTCTATTAAAACACCTAATTAGGTGTTTTTTTATAAAAAAAAAAGATGCAACTATTTTGCATCTCCTTCTACTAATTCTAAAATTACCATTAAGGCATCGTCACCTTTGCGCTCATTTAATTTTAAAATTCTTGTATATCCACCATTTCTTGTTGCATAACGTACTGCTAAATCGTCAAATACTTTTTTAACAGCTTCATTGTCATTTTGTAAGAAAGCAAGTGCTTTTCTTCTTGCAACTAATGATCCATCTTTTCCGTAAGTAATCATCTTATCAAGAAACTTACGAGCTTCTTTTGCTCTAGTTTCAGTTGTTTGGATTCTTTCGTTCATAATGAGATCTTTCGTTAGATTGGCAAGCATACTTCTTCTATGTTTATTATTAACTCCTAATTTTCTATAAGCCATAATATTCCTCCTAACTATTAGTCTTCATCGCGGAATTTAAGTCCCATATCTTTAATTTTATCGATAACTTCTTTTAAAGATTTTTTACCTAAATTACGAATTTTCATCATTTCTAATTCTGATTTTTCCGTCAAATCACCTAGTGTGTTAACTCCAGCTCTTTTTAAACAATTGTAAGCACGAACTGAGAAATCTAAATCATCGATAGAAGTCTCTAACTTCTTTAGCTTACTATCTTCTTGTTTTGCATTCATAATTCCTGTCGTATCAGCAATTTCACTTAAGTTAGTAATGATATTCAAATGTTCGATCATAATCTTAGCAGATAAAGCCATAGCTTCCTCTGGACGAATTGATCCCTTTGTATATACATTCATAATTAACTTATCGTAATTAGCATCTTGCCCAACACGAGCGCTTTCTACTTCGTAGCTAACTCTTTCAATTGGTGAATAGAGAGCATCGATAGGAATATATCCTAATTTTGTATTTTCAACGTATTTCTTGTTTTCATTAGATGGTACATAACCTCGACCATTGGCAACGATTAATTCCATGTCTAATTTTCCACCTTTAGATACTGTTGCAATTACTTGATCAGGATTCATAATTTCTACATCTGCAGAAGTTTGGATATCTCCAGCTGTAACCGTTTTCTCCCCACTTACAGATAAACGAAGAACCTTTTCCTCTTCTGTATGATTTTTTACAACGACATTCTTTAAGTTTAAGATAATCGTCGTAACATCTTCTACAACACCTTCCATAGTTTGAAATTCATGTGCGACACCATCAATTTTTACAGCTACAATAGCGCTTCCTGGCATACTTGATAACATGATTCTTCTAAGTGCATTTCCGATTGTTGTACCGAATCCTCTTTCCAAAGGTTCTAATTCAAATTTTCCATAATTATTACTTTCTACATATTCTGTAATTTTGTAGACTGGTTTTTCAAAGTTTAACATTCCTCAACACTCCTTTTCTTTTATCCACGTGGACGTTTTGGTGGGCGACATCCGTTATGTGGTATTGGTGTTACATCAGTGATTGCAGTAATTTCAAGTCCAGCTGTTTGTAATGAACGAATGGCAGTTTCACGTCCTGATCCAATTCCTTTTACGAAAACTTCTACTTTTTTCATTCCCATAGCAACAGCTGCTTTTCCTGCAGCTTCAGCTGACATTCCAGCAGCAAATGGAGTTGATTTCTTACTTCCTTTGAACCCTAATGTTCCAGCAGAAGCCCAGCTGATTGCATTCCCTTCTTTATCACAAATTGTTACGATTGTGTTATTGAACGTTGAATGAATATAAGCTTTCCCCTCTGGTACATTCTTTTTCACTTTACGTTTTCTTGGTTTATAAGCCATTTAAATAACCTCCTTTTTTTGCACTACTATTTTTTCTTGTTCGCTACAGTCTTACCTTTACCCTTACGAGTTCTAGCATTACGATTTGTTCTTTGCCCTCTTACAGGTAAACCTTTTTTGTGACGAGTTCCTTGATATGAGTTAATTTCCATTTTTGTTTTGATGTTCATATTAACTTCACGTCTTAAATCACCTTCAGTTAAATATTTGTTTACTTCATCACGAATACGAATTAACTCTTCATTTGTTAAATCTTTTGCTCTTGTATTTTCGTTAATATTTGCATCCTTACAAATCTTTGTTGCAAGTGATTTTCCGATTCCATAAATGTAAGTCAATGCGATAACGATTCTTTTATTATTTGGTATATCTACACCTTTAATACGTGCCATAAAACACCTCCTATATTAACCTTGTCTTTGTTTATGCTTAGGGTTTTCACAAATTACGTATACTTTCCCCTTACGTTTAATTACTCTACATTTATCACACATTGGTTTTACTGATGGTTTTACTTTCATTCAAATCCCTCCTACTTTCTATAGGTTATGCGCCCACGTGTTAGATCATATGGTGAAAGTTCTAGTGTTACTGTATCACCTGGTAAGATACGAATATAGTTCATACGCATCTTACCAGAAACGTGAGCAATTACAGTATGTTTGTTTTCAAGTTCTACTTTAAATCCACCCTTTGGTAATTTTTCAATTACCTTTCCTTCTACTTCAATAATATCATTTTTTGCCATATTATCACCTCTTCGTCAATATTTCATATCCATCATCCAACACTAAGACCGTATGTTCAAAGTGTGCGGATGGTTTATCATCTGCGGTAATTACTGTCCAATCATCATCTAGCATATACACATCAGCTGTTCCCAAATTTAACATTGGTTCTACTGCGATCACCATTCCCGTTTTCAGTTCTGGTCCTGTTCCTTTCTTACCATAATTTGGTACGTCCGGTTCTTCGTGTACACTACTACCGACTCCATGACCGACAAGTTCTTTTACTACTCCTAAACGATGTTCAGTCGCGTATTTTTCTACCGCGTATCCAATATCCCCTACATGGGCACCATTCTTGATGACAGAGAGGCCTTCCATTAAGGCTTGTTCTGTATCGCGAAGTAGTCGTGCTTTTGGATGACTGATATTTCCAACAGGATAAGTCCAAGCGGAATCACCATGAAATCCATGATAGCAAGCACCAATATCTATAGATACGATATCTCCTTCCTTCAAACGACGGTTTCCAGGAATCCCGTGGACAACTTCTTCATTGACTGAAATACAGCATCCAGCGGGAAATCCATAGAGGCCTTTAAAAGAAGGGGTCGCATCCGAATTTAATATAAATTCTTCTGCTAATCGATTTAATTCCTTCGTCGTAATACCTGGTTTAATAAATTGTTTTAAATAATTATGCGTATCTCCAACAATTTTACCAGCTTTTCTTAGCAGTTCAATTTGTTCTGGAGTCTTTATTGTAATCATGCCTGACTCCTCAAGATCGTCTCAATTTCCTCGAATATTGTGTCTGCATCCTGCGTGCTATCAATCGTAGATACAGCGTTCAATTTTCGATAATAATCTAATAATGGTTCTGTATTTTTCATATATGTTTCAAATCGATTACAGAAGGTTTCTTCATTATCATCGACACGTTTTTCTAATGCGTGCCCACAATGATCACAAATTCCTTCTTCTTTCGGTTTTAAAACATCTATCATATCGTTGTAGACAGCTCCACATTTCGGACAACTGATACGACCTAATATTCTTTTTTTTGCGGTTTCTTCATCAATTGATAAATAGATCACATGACCGAGTGGTTTATTCAATTTTTCCAAAATCTCATTATATGCATAAGCTTGTTCTAATGATCTCGGAAAACCATCTAAAATATAACCATCAGCACAATCTGATTGATTTAAGCGTTCCATCATTAATTCATTAATAATTTCATCACTTACCAAATGACCTAATGCCATTTGTTCTTTAATATATCTACCACGTTCATCATCTTTTTTCGTAGCGTCTCTAAGTAAGTCGCCTGTAGAGATGTGTGGTAAATGATATTTCATCATCAACTTCTTAGATTGTGTCCCTTTCCCAGCTGCGGGTGGGGCGATAAAAATAATACTATTCATTAATATCGTCTTCTTCCTCGGCTATAGTTTCTACTTACTAATTGACTTTCAATCTGCTTGTAGCTTTCAAGAGCTACTCCAACAACGATCAAAAGTCCCGTACCACCAATACTAACACTGGTTGGCAAGCTAGAAACTGCTCCAAAAATAATTGGTAATGCTGCAATGATTGCTAGGCAAGTTGCACCTACTACCGTTATTCTATTTAATGTACGAGTGATATATTTCACAGTTTCTTCCCCTGGACGAATTCCTGGAATATATCCCCCATTCTTTTGCAAGTTTTCTGTTAATTCTTTTGGTTTCAATTGCAAGAATGTGTAGAAATAAGTAAATCCAAATATCAATACAATATAGATTACAAATCCTACAGGCGTATGCATTGATAACCATTTATTTACAAATAATGTAAATCCTTCGTTCTTAATAAATTGTGCGATCAACGCTGGAATTGAAATCAACGCAGACGCGAAGATAACAGGTATAACTCCAGCTGAATTCAATTTAAACGGAATATAGTTTTGCGTACCACCATAACTACTTGTCGTTTTATTCGCATATTGAATTGGAATACGACGTTCTGAACATTGCTCATAAACAACAGCAATAATGATTCCTAAGTATAATGCAACAAATAATGCAAACTTAACAATCCCTAAAGTTAATTGCTGTACTGTATCCCCTACAACTAATCCTGTATAGGCGTCTACAAACATCGTTGGCATCGTTGCAATAATTCCAGCCATGATAATGAGTGAAATTCCGTTTCCGATACCTTTTGCAGTAATTTGATCTCCGATCCATAATAGAAGTGCAGTTCCTGCTGTTAATACAGTTGCAAATTCCATATACTGCATAACTGTTCCACCTTTAATAAAGGCGAAAGAGAACATGTATCCTTGAATAAACGCCAAGATAATTCCAAATACTCTCGTAATTTGATTAATTTTAGTACGTCCTACTTGACCTTCTTTTGCAAGATCAGCTAAGTAAGGTACGATATCCATTTGTAATAATTGAATAATAATGGATGCAGTAATGTAAGGCATTACTCCTAAAGAGAAGATAGAAAATTTTTCCATTGCTCCTCCACCCATAGCATTAATCAATCCTAAGAACCCTAAATTATCAGTTCCTAGTGCACTTTGATCAATCCCTGGAACAATAATTGTTGTTCCAAGTTTGAAAACAAAGAGTGCAGCTAGTGTGAAAAGAATTCTTTTTTGCAAATCTTTATTCTTGGGATTAAATATTTGCTTGATATTTGCAAACATTTTAAATCACCTCTGCTTTTCCACCTAATTTTTCTATTTGCTCTTTCGCAACAGTTGAAAACTTATGTGCTTTTACAGTTAACTTTTTCTCTAAAGTTCCATTTCCTAATACTTTAACACCGTTTAATTGATTTTTCAATAGTCCCATATCTTTTAATAATTCTGGAGTAATTACTGCTCCATCTTCAAATTTATTTAAGTCACTTAAGTTAATTACAGCATATTCTGTTTTGAATTTAGCGTTAGAGAAACCTCTTTTTGGTAAACGTCTATAAAGTGGGAATTGTCCTCCCTCGAACGTTGCCTTGATTTTTCCTTTACCGCTTCTTGCTTTTTGACCTTTTTGTCCTTTTCCACTTGTTTTACCAAGCCCACTACCAGGTCCACGTCCTACTCTTTTACGAGTAAATGTAGCACCTTCAGCTGGTTTCATAGTATGTAATTTCATATTATAAAATCTCCTCTACTTTTTTACCGCGAAGTTTTGCAACTTCTTCTACTGTTTTTTGTGACTTAAGTGCTTCTAATGTGGCATATGCCATATTAATTTTTGTGTTAGATCCTAATGATTTAGATAAGATATCTTTTACACCAGCAAGCTCTAATACTGAACGAACAGGTCCACCTGCTTTTACTCCAGTACCTTTTAAAGCTGGTTTTAACATAACTTTACTAGCACCTCTAACACCGATTGCTTCATGTGGGATTGTTCTTTGATCAACTAAAGATACTTCAACTACATTCTTAGTAGCAGCTTGAACGGCTTTCTTAATTGCATCAGGTACTTCGTTTGCTTTACCAGTACCAATACCAACTTTACCTTTTCTATCTCCTACTACAACAGTAGCTGAAAAACGGAAACGACGACCACCTTTTGTTACTTTTGTAACACGACCAATGTTGACAACTTCTTCATCGTATAATTTAGGTTGTCTTTGTCTTGGTTGAAAATTTCTTTTCTTTTTCTTGTCTGGTTGTGTTCCACGTGGGTCTTGTTTTTTATTTTCCATTGTTACCCTCCTTTTAGAATTCTAATCCATTTGCACGTGCAGCTTCAGCTAATGCTTTTACACGTCCATGATATAAGTATCCACCTCTATCGAATACTACTTTTTTAATTTTTGCTTCTTTTGCTCTCTTGGCAATTAGTTCACCAACCTTAGTAGCAGCTTCAATGTTACTTCCATTTGCAAGTTTTAAATCCTTGTCAATAGATGAAGCACTTACTAAAGTTGTTCCCTTTGTATCGTCAATAATTTGAGCAAAAATATTTTGATTTGATCTAAACACATTTAATCTTGGAACTTCAGGTGTTCCAGATACTTTTGCACGAACACGTGCGTGTCTAGCTTTTCGTACTTCATTACGATCTACTTTCTTTATCATAAGTATTTACGCTCCTTTACTTTAATTAAGCTGCTTTCTTTCCTTCTTTACGACGAACTACTTCATCTTTGTAACGAATTCCTTTTCCTTTGTAAGGTTCTGGTTGTCTTATCTTTCTGATGTTTGCAGCAAATTCTCCAACAAGACGTTTATCGATTCCTTTGATTGTCAATTCTGTATTGCTTGGTACATCAATCGTAATTCCAGCAGGTACATCTACTTCTACTGGATGAGAATATCCAGCAGTGACAACTAATTTATTTCCTTTCGCTTGGAAACGGTATCCTACTCCAAGAATCTCTAATCCTTTTTCAAATCCTTTTGTAACACCTTCTAACATATTTTTAATGTTAGCGTTTACAGTTCCATGAAAGTTTTTTACAGAATCGTTTTCTCTTGTTACTGTTAATTGGTTTCCTTCGACAGTAACATGAATTCCTTTGTGTAGTTCAGTAGAAAGTTCTCCCTTAGGACCTTTTACTGTTACACTGTTTTCTGAAGTTGTTACTTCGACACCCTCAGGTATTGTTAATATTCTATTTCCAATACGACTCATTGTAATCCTCCTAATCTTTCTACCAAATGTATGCTAATACTTCTCCACCAAGATTTTGTTTTCTAGCATCGCGATCTGTCATAACTCCTTTTGAAGTAGAAATGATAGCGATTCCTAAACCATTTAATACTCTTGGTACTTCGTCAGCTTTTACATATACACGTAATCCTGGTTTAGAAATTCTCTTTAATCCAGTAATAACGCGTTCTTTCTTTTCTCCATATTTTAATTCTAAAATAATATCATTTTGAACACTATTTTCTTTGATTTTATAATCAGCGATGAATCCTTCATCTTTTAGTATTCTTGCAATTTCCATTTTTAAATTTGAAGCGGGTACTTCAACATTTGTATAACGCATTTGATTTGCATTACGAATTCTCGTAAGCATATCTGCGATTGGGTCATTTGCAAATCCTCGCATATTATCCTCCCTTCATTACCAGCTTGATTTCTTAATCCCTGGTATTTGTCCTTTATAAGCTAGTTCTCTGAAACAAATACGGCAAATTCCATATTTTTTCAAAACTGCATGTGGTCTTCCACATCTTTGACAACGAGTATATTCACGTACCTTAAATTTCTGTGGTCTACTCGCTTTCACTTTCATACTTGTCTTAGCCATATCAATTTTCCTCCTTGTTATTATTTCTTAAATGGCATACCGAAACCTTTTAAGAGATCGTACGCTTCTTCATTTGTCTTTGCTGTTGTAACAAATACAATATCCATTCCACGCACTTTAACAACGTTATCATATACTATTTCTGAGAAAATCAATTGTTCTGTTAGCCCTAGAGTATAGTTTCCTCTTCCATCGAATGATTTTGGTGAAACCCCTCTAAAATCTCTTACACGAGGTAATGTAATACTAATTAGTTTATCTAAGAAGTTATACATATTTTCCCCTCTTAAAGTAACTTTACATCCGATTGCTTGACCTTGTCTTAATTTGAATCCAGCAATGGCTTTTTTACTTTTTGTAACTACTGGTTTTTGTCCTGCAATTGCAGTTAAGTCAGCAACAGCAGCATCTAACAACTTACTATTCGTAGTTGCATCTCCGACACCCATGTTAATTACAATTTTTTCAAGTTTTGGTACTTCCATAACATTTTTATAATTGTATTTTTCTCTTAAACTAGGTACGATTTCTTTATTATATCTTTCTTTTAGGCGGTTCATTTATTTACCCTCCTTCCAATTAGTCAAGAATTTCATTAGATTTTTTTGCACATCTAACTTTCTTGCCTTTTTTATCAGTAGTGTGTCCAATTCTGGTTCTTTTCTTAGTCTTAGGATCGATGATCATAACATTTGAAGCATGGATTGGAGCTTCCATTTCAACGATTGATCCAGCAGTTTGACCATTTGGTTTTACGTGCTTTTTAATCATGTTTACTTTTTCAACTACAACTTTGTTTTCTGCTCTTAATGTCTTGATGATTTTTCCTTCTTTACCTTTGTCTTTACCAGCAATAACGACAACTTTATCTCCAGTCTTAAAGTTCATGTTTTTCCTCCTTATTTGGGAAATTATAACACTTCTTTAGCAAGTGATACAATTTTCATAAAATCTTTGTCACGTAATTCACGTGCCACTGGTCCAAATACACGAGTTCCGTATGGAGTCTTATCGTCTTTAATGATTACACAAGCGTTATCATCAAATTTAATATAACTTCCATCTTTTCTTCTTAGACCAAATTTACTTCTAACGATAACAGCCTTTACAACTTTACCTTTTCCAACTGTACCATTAGGAGTAGCTTTCTTTACAGTCCCAACGACTATATCTCCAATATTTCCTGTTTTCACTTTGCTTCCACCAAGTACTCGGATCACCATAAGTTCACGAGCACCAGAGTTATCAGCAACTTTCAACATTGTTTGTGGTTGAACCATTTTACTTTTCCTCCTTTGCGAGTCACAATTATAAAATAATTGCTTTTTCTATTACTTCAACTAAGCGGAAACGTTTTTTCTTTGAAAGTGGTCTCGTTTCAACAATACGCACTTTGTCTCCTACTTTTGCTTCATTTTTCTCGTCATGTGCAGTGTATTTCTTTGAATATTTTACACGTTTTCCATATAATGGATCTTTACGGTAAGTTTCAACTAAAACTGTAATTGTTTTATCGTTTTTATCACTTACAACTCTACCAATTTCCTCATGTACTCTCTTTTCCATGTTAGTCCTCCTTACCACTTAATTCACGTTCTCTTAAGATTGTCTTCATACGTGCTACTAATTTTCTAAGTTCTTTAATTCTTGATGGTTTTTCAAGATTTCCAGTAGCTTGGCTGAAACGTAAATTAAATAATTCTTCTTTGTATTCTTCAATTTTAGCATTGATCTCTTCAGTAGTTAATTCTCTAATTTCACTATTTTTCATTTGCCTCACCACTTTCTTCTTTCTTTACAAACTTACATTTGATTGGAAGCTTATGCATTGCTAAACGTAATGCCTCACGAGCTGTTTCCTCGCTAACTCCATCAATTTCAAACATAATTTTTCCTTTTTTTACAACTGCAACCCAAACTTCAGGTGATCCTTTACCTTTACCTTGACGAGTTTCTAAAGGTTTCTTTGTCAATGATAAGTGTGGGAAAATATTAATCCATACTTTTCCTCCACGTTTCATATAACGAGTCATAGCAACACGAGCTGCCTCGATTTGATTTTGTGTAATCCAAGCACCTTCCATTGCCATAAGACCATATGATCCAAAATGTAATTCTGTATTACCTTTTGCTACACCTTCATATTTTAAACGGTGTGGTCTACGATATTTAGTTCTTTTTGGAATGACTGCCATCGTTCTTACCTCCCTTGTCTTTTTTCTCAGGAAGGATTTCTCCTTTATAAATCCATACTTTAACACCGATCTTACCATATGTAGTATCAGCTTCTTTATGAGCGTAATCAACATCAGCTCTTAAAGTATGAAGTGGAATCATACCTTCAGTATATCCTTCAGTACGAGCCATATCAGCTCCACCTAAACGTCCTGAAACTGAAGTCTTAATCCCTTTTGCTCCTGCTTTCATAGTGTTTCTAATTGCTCTTTTTTGTGCAATTCTGAATGAAACACGATTTTCGATTTGATGTGCAATGTTTTCAGCAACAAGTGCAGCATCTAAATCAGGTTGTTTTACTTCCATAATTGAAATTTGAACATCTTCGTTTACTAACTTAGATAACTCTTTTTTAATTTTTTCAATTTCGTCTCCACCGTGACCAATAACAACACCAGGTTTTGCTGTGTTGATAATCACTTCAGTTTTCTTACTTGTTCTTTCAATAAGAATACTTGAAACTGCTGCGTCTTTTAATTTTTTCTCTAAAAATTTACGAATCTTAACGTCGTTATTTAAGAATTTAGCAAAATCCTTATTTGATGCATACCAGTTAGATTCCCAGTTTTTGTTAATTCCGATTCTAAGTCCGATAGGACTAACTTTTTGACCCATCAGTTTACCTCCTTTTCTTAGTTTCTCTCACTTACAACAATTGTAATGTGACTTGTTCTTTTCTTAATTGGATCTACGTGTCCACGTGAACCAAATTTAATTCTTTTCATAGTTTGACCTTCGTTAACATATGCCTCTTTTACATATAATTTAGTTTTATCTAATTCCAAATTGTTTTCGGCATTTGCAACAGCTGAAGTTAACACTTTAAGTGTATACCTTGCAGCGTTTTTATTCATGTTACTTAAAATAACGCTTGCTTCTTCTACGCTTTTTCCACGTATTAAATCAACAACTAAACGGGCTTTACGAGGTGCAATTCTAACACCTTTTGCGATTGCTTTTGCTTCCATTTTAGTCCTCCTTCCAGTTAATATGATTACTTGTCAGATCCGTGTCCACCAAATTTACGAGTTAGGGCAAATTCACCTAATTTATGTCCTACCATATCTTCTGTAACATAAACCGGAATGAATTCTTTACCATTATGAACAGCAAATGTGTGTCCGATAAATTCAGGATAAATTGTTGAACGGCGAGACCATGTTTTAATTACTTCTTTTTTTCCAGATTCATTTGCTTTTTTGACCTTGTTCATCAAATGTTCATCAACAAAAGGTCCTTTTTTCGTGCTTCTAGCCATTATATTTCATCCTTTCTTTTAGTTTTTCTTACGGCGACGAACAATTAACTTGTTTGAAGCTTTTTTCGTATCACGAGTTTTCATACCAAGAGCAGGTTTACCCCATGGAGTAACAGGCCCTTTGCGTCCGATTGGCGCACGCCCTTCTCCACCTCCGTGTGGGTGATCATTAGGGTTCATAACAGAACCACGAACTGTTGGACGAATTCCCATATGTCTTTTACGACCAGCTTTACCGATGCTTACAAGTTCGTGATCTTCGTTTCCTACAACACCTACTGTAGCACGACAAACGCTTAATACTTTACGAACTTCACCACTAGCTAAACGTAGTAAAGTGTATTTTCCTTCACGTCCTAAGATTTGAACGCTTGATCCAGCTGAACGAGCCATTTGTCCACCTTTACCAGGTTTCAACTCGACATTATGAACCATTGTTCCCTCAGGAATATTTTCAAGTGGTAAACAGTTACCAACTTTGATATCAGCATTCACACCACTTTCGATCTTCATGCCAACTTTTAACCCTTTTGGAGCGATAATATATCTCTTTTCTCCATCAGCGTATTTGATTAAAGCAATGTTAGATGTTCTATTTGGATCGTACTCAATACTAGCAACAGTACCTTCGATACCATCTTTTGTTCTAGTAAAGTCAATAATACGATATTTTCTCTTAGCTCCACCACCACGGTGTCTTACCGTAATTTGACCTTTGTTATTACGTCCACCTTTTTTCTTTAAAGAAACAAGTAAGGACTTTTCAGGAGTAGTACTCGTGATTTCTTCATTTAACAATGTAGATTTACCACGTTGACCATTTGTCATTGCTTTATATGTTTTAATTGCCATATCAATTTTCCTCCTTTTAGATTATTAGTTTAGTTCGATTGAACTTCCCTCTGCTAATTTAACAATTGCTTTTTTTACCTTATTTGTCTTTCCAGCATAACGTCCAATTCTTTTTTTCTTAGGTTTTACGTTTACTGTATTTACGCTCTCAACTTTTACGTTGAAGATTTTTTCAATTGCTTGTTTAATTTGTGTCTTGTTTGCATTTACATCGACACTGAATGTAATTGTATTTTGATTTTGTGCTAAATCAGCACTTTTTTCTGTAACAATTGGCGCTTTAATGATATCTCTATAGTTTGACATTAGATTAGCACCTCCTCAATTTGTGCAACAGCAGCTTCTGTAACAACCATGTTATCTGCAGCAACGACATCTAATGTATTGATTTCTTTTGCTTCTTCTAACATAACGTTTGCTAAGTTACGTGTTGCTAAAATCATGTTATCATCTAATTTATCTACGACGATCAATGTCTTTTGATCTTTAATTTTCAAGTTGTTCATTACTTCGATTGCCGTCTTTGTCTTTCCATCTGCTAAGTTAAAGTTGTCTAATACGATTAACTCTTTATCAATTGTTTTATAAGCTAATGCAGATTTTAAAGCCAAACGACGTTCTTTACGATTCATCTTTTTATCATAGCTTCTTGGTTTTGGTCCAAATACGATACCTCCACCTGGCCATTGTGGTGAACGAGTTGATCCTTGACGAGCACGACCTGTACCCTTTTGTCTCCAAGGTTTTCTTCCTCCTCCACTTACTTCACTACGTGTTTTAGTACTTGCTGTACCTTGTCTTTGAGAGTTTCTTGTTAATGTAATTGCATCGTATAAAACTGCATCGTTAGGAACGATCCCCCAAACGTTTTCGTTTAATTCGATCTTCTTAACTTCTTCACCCTTAATATTTAATACAGATTGTTTTTTCATCTATATTCCTCCCTACTAATTTTCTTCTTTTTCAGTAGTTTCTTCTACTTCAGGTGTTTCTTCTGTTGCAGTATCATTTGATTCTTCAACAGCTGGTTCTTCAACTACGTAAGAAATTAATTCTTCCGTATCATTTACTTTACCAGGATTTTTTACAGCAGTTTTAATGATTACTAATGAATTCTTAGCTCCAGGAACATTTCCCTTTACTAAAATTGCATTATTTTCTACATCGACAGAAACAATTTCAAGATTTTGAATTGTAACAGTTTCAACTCCCATATGTCCTGGTAATTTTTTACCTTTGAAAACACGCATTGGTCTCATAGTTCCCATTGAACCTGGTCCTCTATGATAGTGTGAACCATGTCCCATAGGCCCACGACTTTGATTGTGGCGTTTAATAACACCTTGGAACCCTTTACCTTTTGTAGTTCCAGTTACGTCAACCATTTCTCCTTCGGCGAAGATATCAACTTTGATTTCTTGACCTAAAGTATAGTTGTTTACATCTACGCCTCTAATTTCTCTAAAGAAGCGCTTAGGTGTAGTGTTAGCTTTATTGGTATGTCCAATAGAAGCTTTTGTCGCTAACTTTTCCCTCTTTGTATCAAATCCTAATTGAATTGCTTCGTAACCATCATTTTCCATTGTCTTAATTTGTGTTACCACATTTGGTTCAACAGAAATTACAGTAACAGGAATCAATTTTCCAGATTTTGTAAATACTTGAGTCATTCCAACTTTGCGACCTAAGATTCCTTTTTTCATATTTCTTTCCTCCTATAAATTATAACTTGATTTGGATATCCACACCACTTGGAATATCTAAACGAGTTAACGCATCGATAGTCTCCTTACTTGGGTTGTTGATATCAATAAGTCTTTTATGTGTTCTCTTTTCAAATTGCTCACGTGAATCTTTGTACTTGTGAGGTGATCTTAAGATTGTGATTTTTTCAATCTCAGTTGGTAGTGGGATTGGTCCACACACTTCTCCTCCAGTTCTTTTCACTGTTTCAACAATTTTCGCACATGCAGTATCTAAACTCTTGTGTTCAAATGCTTTTAATTTGATACGAACTTTTGTCTTAGACATATTGTATCCTCCTTTCGCCTATATCCAGTATAGACTTGCTCCGTGTAAAAACCTGAGTTAGTTTAAATTATTTAACAACTTAACCTGGTGTCTCAGCAACCTCACACATCATCGCATGCCACACGAAATAAATTATACATAATAATCCTATGAAAATCAAGGGGTTTTATGATATTTTTTTTGTTTTTTCTTATTTTTTTACTTTTTTCGGAGAAATCCTTTTATTTTTAACGCTATCTAGCGATTTTTATCATTTTCTTACAAAATAAAAAAGGTGAATCATTTATTCATCTTTCGGCAATATTTCTTTAAATAGGCATTTATTTTTTATTTGCTTTTGAAAAAAATAGCTATTACAATGATTCGCGTGTGCAGTCCATGAATTCCAACAGGCAATCACATGATCATAAGAAAGTGTTCCATTTAAATAAGATAAATTCCATTTATTTACCTTTCTTTTTATTTTTTTAATACTATCTTTTTTCAATAAACGGTGCGTTTCAAAAATGCGATAACCACAAAACGTCACTCCCATAACGCTCGGGTAATAACGACTTTTTGGATTTAAAGTCAACCTTAATTTTTCTTTTAAAAATATTTTTATTTCAAATAATAATTCTTTCGCATCTGCTTTAGTTGGACATAGTATGATAAAATCGTCCATATATCTAACATAATATCGAATTTGCTTTTCTTCCTTGATATAATGATCCAATTCGTTCAAATATATATTTGCAAAAAATTGGCTTGTATAATTTCCAATCGGTATTCCTATCTCACTACAATCATCATAAATTAAGCACTTGGTAAATCTCAACAAGGCCTGATCACTAATATTCTTTTCCATAATGCAATATAAAACATCTTTATCTATAGTATAGAAAAATTTACGTACATCACATTTTAAAATATAATAATTTCCATAATGTCGCTTCATAATACGCATGTATTTTTGCAATTGATTTATCCCTTTATGAGTTCCTCTATCATCTAAACATGCATATGTTTGCAAAATAAACTTAGGCGCTATATAAGGCTTTACAAATTCATGTACATACCACTGATGCACCACTCTATCTCGATACGGAAGCGCGCGAATTAAACGTTCTTTCGGTTCATAAATCGTAAAATCATGATATTTCCCAATTCTATATTTATTTTCTCTAATATCCTTCACTAAGTTTGCTAAATTAGTTTCCAAATCTAGTTCAAACTTCATGACAGTAAGTTTTGAATTTTTCGCTTTTTTGGCTCGCTGATGTGCAAGGTACATATGTTCTACTGTCAACTTATCATAAAATACATTTTTTATTGTTTTCGGCAAGATTTCATCCAACCACCCATCATATTAGAAATATCTAACATTTTACGACACCACGCGTCATAGTTTCTAGCATTAATATATTGATTTTTATATGATAATCTTGCAAGCACTTTCATCATCTTCAATTTAACATCCAACTCATTTAAATATTTCAACTTCTCTATGCGATCGTAAGATTTATAACAATATAAAATACACTCCATACCATCATAAGTCACTCGTTTTAGTTCAGTAACAAGCGCAAAACGTTCTGCTTTAGGATATTTTTTAGTTATCATGTTAACATAGTACATTAAATCTAAATACTTTTGATATATTTGTAACTCTTCAATTTCCTTCATTTTAACACCTCTTGTAATTCATATAAAATAGTGAGTGCATCTATCGGTTTAATTTCATTAAAATTTATCTTTTTAATCTCTTTTAATTTTTTTAATACACTTTGATCAACTGTTACTTGGGTCTCTTCTTTTTCGATAATTATATAATCAATCCCTATTTCATCTAAAAGCTTCATATATTTTTGTTTACTATTTTGCGGAAAACCACACTTATTTACTTCATCCGTAAATTTAGTCTGCTTTAACCCTAGTTTTTTACTTAAATATGCAGAATCCTCCGCTAAGAAAATATAAAATATTCCACTATGAAACAAATAATATTTTTCAGAATTTTCATTTTTTAACTCTAAATACTTCTTATACAACTTACTCATGTTACCCCCTATACAAAAAAATAAACAGTAGAAAATTTCATACTGCTTATCTCCATATATCACGACATTCACCATTTTGCTACTAGCCGCCATATATTATTTAAATGTTTATTTACTATTGTAAAATGGATATAGTCTTCTAAGATAAATATTTTTCATTTAGTCCTTGAACTAATTTTAAAACTACTACTACTATCATACCATAGTCTCCGGCGACAACGACAGCGCGAGACCCGTTGTTCGTCCAAGCGTTCCCAGTATTGCGATTCACATTGAACAATCCAGCATTACCGCCATTGTTCGCGTTACCACCACGGTTCACCCGCGGAGAAAATCAACACCAAACCAACACTTTTTCAAAACTATACCCCTCATTCACATTTTAAACATATTTTTTTGTTTTGTCAATTGCTTAAAGAAAACAAAAACTTTCGATTACTTTAACAAAATCATATTTAATATTTTTCTTACATTCGCCCTCAAAAAGAGAAGGGCGAATGTAACGTTATTTATCATAAAAGCAACCTATACTTCAATACAAAAGCATTAAGTTAATATCGCTTCGCGATTATCCGGCGACAACGACAGCGCGAGACCCGTGGGACGTCCAAGCGTCCCCAGTACTGCGACCCACATCGAACAATCCAGCATTACCGCCAACGTGCGCGCCACCACCACGGTACACCCATACACAATTCGCACAATCAGATACATTCCCTGGAATCAACGTATAATCATTATACCAATTTTGAGTACTTCCAGAAGTCTTCTTTCTTGTTTCTCTTATGGCATCTCCCAATTTACTGATACTAAAGTTATATGAATCTGTATTATATGGATACTCATCATAGTATTTACTCTCTGGTTTATTTGAAAATCCTGAAGACGCTGAAATAAATGTTCCATTTTCATTTACAACTGATGCAACTACTCTTTCCCATACTCCTCCATTCATATCGTAGATTCCATATATGTTCCCTGTAGTACTTGCATTCACTCCTTTGTTCTTATAATCGTATCCGCTTGCACATGACGTCATATTATTTTGTACTCCGTCACCTGCACTCGTTCCTGCACATCCTGTAATACTTGGTCCCCACTGAACTCCATTATTTGCGACTCCCGTACCTGTATTGACATTATTGATCCATACTTCTCCATTTTTTCCATACTTTGAATGAGATAAATAAGCCACTGCTCCCCATTCACTATTCTTCATCATATGTGCATCATAACTTGTAAGTCCGTATTCTGCATTTGTTGAAAACAATCTTATCGTATTCCATGCTGTTGATATATTCTGGTTCGTTAGTGAGTTCTGATTAGGCTTTGTTGTTGGGGTACTTCCTGTTCCTGTTAATTCAAACTTTCCTACCCATATTCCATTTAATTCCGTATTTCCAAATGTAAACGCTGGATGTGTTAACCATTCTCCATTTTTCGTTCCATTCTTTTTATTTTCACCACTTGTCTCAAATTCAATGTTGATTGTTTGCTCATTTGAAACTCCATTTTCTGCGTTCCATAGTTGATATCGATATCTTGGTACATACACAAAGTAAGCTAATATATCATTTTCATCAATGATTGTTCCTGGTTTACTCTGGTAATTACTCCTACTTGCACTTGTTACACTTACTGCATTCGCCCATTTCTTTTCATCATAGTTATACCATTCTGTTTTTGTATCTGCAACTACTGTATTTCCGCTACTATCGAATGTAACTGGTATCATTCCTTCTTTAATATCTACTATGATTTTATCGCTTGCACTTTCTTTACATTCCTCTACATTCATTTCTTTCCATTCGTTATTATTCATTTGAAATCCATATCCTGATATTACTATGCACGATCCATTCCCTACCGTTCCATCTATAATATTCAAATTATGCCGTTCTGGCTTGGTTCCTTTATAATTGATTTTTTTACTTCCTGCATCTGTAATATTTCCATCATTTGCAAGTTTTGTAAATACAACCTGTCCTACTGTTGCTTGCGTCCCCATTGGGGATATTGTTACATCTTTGATCATTTCGGTTGCGATTGTATTTTCTAATGCTTTGACATACCCATACGCACCATTCTTTGCAGATCCCTTTCTTGCATCATCAATAACTCCCATAATTAAAGGAGTTGCGATCAACGCGATCACTGCTAATATCACGATAACCGCTAACAATTCGATTAGTGTAAATCCTTTTTCTTCTCTCATTTCTACTCTCCTACTTTCTTATCTTATACTTTAATTATAACTACCTCCGGCACATTTGTCAATCTGACTTTTGCAAGTTATAGCAACTTATTTTGTACAATAAAACATATATATTGTTGATTTAAGTTACTGTTTTTTCCTTTGCATAATGTTTCTTATCAAGTTTTATATAGGAGAAAATGTTTTTTGTTATAGCGACTTTTGATATTTGTCTTAATTGAAAAGAAACTTCTATGAACACATTAAATACAAGCATTCATAATTCTATCTCCAGTAGGACGTTATCTCTTTCGTTAACGTGTAAAAAAATACCCATATCGCTATGAGTATCTTCAATTATTATTTTACGAATGGAATTAATGCCATGAAACGTGCTTTCTTTACTTCGTTTGCTACGTGTCTTTGGTGTTTTGCACATGTTCCTGTAATTCTTCTTGGTAAAATTTTTCCTTTGTCACCGCTAATATACTTCTTGATTACATCTACATCTTTATAATCAACAGATTTACCAGCGCACATTTGACAAATCTTTTTCTTTTTTCTATAAAACTCTGCCATTATTCTTCCTCCTTCATTAGTCTAGGAAGTCATCAGTGATCGTAACATTATCACCGAAATCGGCAAATGGATCATTTTCCACACTAATATTATTTGTAAATGAGTTATCATTTTGATAATCGTATGGACTTACGTTATCACTCATAGTATTTTGTTCTCTATTCTGAGTCTTAGCTCTTGACTCTAAAAATTGAACAGAATCAGCTACAACTTCGAATGTATATCTACGATTTCCATCTTGCCCATCATAACTTCCTGTTTGAATTCTTCCTTCAACAGACACTAAACTTCCTTTATCTAGAAAATTACAAACATTTTCAGCTTGTTTTCTCCAAACAACAATGTTGATAAAGTCGGCTTCTCTTTGTCCTTGACTGTTACTAAAAGTTCTATTTACCGCGATAGAAAATCTAGAAAACGGTAAATTTGAATTTGTATATCTTAATTCTGGTTTTGTTGTTAATCTTCCAACTAAACAAACTCGATTCATATGACTCCCTCGATTCTATTTTTCGATTTTTGTGATTAAGTGACGAATAACATCGTTGCTAATACGAGCTAAACGATCAAATTCCTTAATCGCAGCGTCATCATTTGCAGAAACAGTAACAACATAGTAGTATCCACTCTTGAATTTTTTGATTTCATAAGCAAGTTCTCTTTGTCCCATCTCTTGCATATCATCGATTTTTGCACCATTTGTCGTAAGAATATTCTTAAAGTTATCTACAACTTTTGTAACATCTTCCTCACTTAATGTTGGGCGAACGATGAACATGATTTCATAGTTTTTCATTTTCCCACCTCCTTATGGTCTTTTGGCTTCCTCTGAAGCAAGGAGTAAATTAATACTCGCAATGATTATAACAGATAATATCTTAGTTGTAAACATTATTTTTATATATATTATTTTATTTCTAACTATTTATACCATTGATTGATGAAATATTT
>artificially_reared_2__coassemble_272_pt1 | contig 31002 bp, 28 predicted proteins | sample artificially_reared_2__metabat2_low_PE_043 | metagenome-assembled genome bin artificially_reared_2
TTACTATGAACAATGTAACATTAGTAAATGATAGTGAATCTGCAACTGTGCCAACTTTGTATACTGATCTATTAACTACTGAAGAAGTAGCAGGAATGAATATTGAATATAATGGTGTAAAAGCAGCAGTTAGCTATGATAAAGAAGCAGGAAAACCTGCCCAAGTATTACTTTTCCTAGATGAGACAAAAGCTCCTACAGGAGAAAAATATACAGCATTAGATGTAGCTGATTTTCAACCAGCACCAGTTGTACCAGAAGAACCAACACCTACACCAACGCCAACACCAGCTCCAGATACAACAGTAAGCGAAAACCCTAATACATTCGATGGGATTACAACTTATGTTGCAATGGCAGTAATGGGATTATTTGCAGTTGTATTTAGTTCAAAAAAAGTTTATAACAAAATAAATGGTTAACAAAAAAGCATTTCGATTAGAAATGCTTTTTATTTTGCTTGTTGTTTAATTAATTTGGCATGCAATACTACTTTTTCTTTATCGTTATAACAAGTAGATAGAGTAAGAATCTTATCATTTGTATTTACTGTTGCATTAAATTTGAGTTCACTTCTACTTTGGATCGTCGTTAGAAATTTCTGATAAGACTCAGTCGTTCCAAACGAGGTTGTAATGTAGTAAGTTTCCGTCGGAATTTTATAAACGGAAAAAATTTGCCATAAACTATTATATGTAGGAGTTGATAAGTGAAGTACGTAATTATCGGTGTTTTGATACCATTTATTTTTAAATACATTTTTTAAAGATCCAAACATCGTAGAATCATATCTTCCGTGTGCATAAATGACATTGTTTTGACTTAGATTATTGATATCGTTTCGATAATCTAAAAATACCCAACCGGCATCATTTTTTTGCTTGTCATATGAATGTGTTAAATAATAACTGTTGTCATTCGTTTGTACGACGGGGTAATTGATGTTCGTACCGTTTACTTTAAGGAAAGCAACTGTATCGCTGTTTTTCTTTTTCAATTCGTTAAAGTCGACATTGATGAGTGGGAGTTTAATATAATTCCAATAATCGTTATCTGGAGTTTGATTTTCTGGAGCATTGACCATAGTTTCTTCGGCCGGGGCTTCTACTTCAGTTGTTTTGACTTCATCTTCCAAGTCATCTATTTGTTTTGCAGTATCTTTGTTATCTTGATGCCAAAATAATATTTTAAAGCCGGCTAGGGAAAATACAAAAACTGAAACACATAAAACAATAAACCAACACCATGTTGGTGTTTTTCTCTTTTTCATTCTATCACCGTTTTTATTATACTATATTATTCGAAAGAAAGGTATATTTTTTCTAAAACTGTTCTGTAATCATTTCAAATGACATATGATAAATTGAACAGAGAAAGGAATGATGAAAATATTATGGAAACATTAAAAGTTTCAACGAAGTCAAATCCAAATAGTGTTGCAGGAGCGCTTGCAAATGTATTTAGAGAAAAAGGAAGTGTAGAAATTCAGGCGATTGGAGCAGGAGCTTTAAACCAGGCAATTAAGGCAATAGCAATCGCACGAGGATTTGTTGCGCCGTCCGGGAAAAATTTGATTTGTATTCCCGCATTTACTGATATTGTAATAGATGGTGAAGAGAGAACGGCGATCAAACTAATTGTAGAATCTAGATAAATACCGCAAGGTATTTTTCTTGCTTTTTCCTTCTTTTTTCGATATAATAAGCCATATGAAAGAAGAGAAAATATGGATGCAAATCAAAGAAGAGAAATAATCTTAAAGCACTATCAGAATCCAGTTCATAGAGGGCTTGTTTCAGACGAAACTTATCGAAAAGCAGATACATCTAACGAGAGTTGTATCGATGAAGTTCATCTTATGGCCAAGCTTGAGAACGGACGTATTGTTGATCTTCGTTTCGACGGTGAAGCTTGTGCGATGTGTACGAGTTCTACTTCATTGATGATTCAAACACTGATCGGAAAAACGTTAGAAGAAGCTGAAGTTATTTTACAGCAGTTTGAAGCAATGATCGAAGGAGAAGAATACGATGCGAATATTTTAGAAGATACCATTGTATATGATGATATTGCAAAACAACCAAATCGTAAAAAGTGTGTATTACTTCCATGGTGGGGGTTAGAAAAAATTTTAAATGAAGAGAAAGAAGGAAAACAAAATGAACGATAATTTTTATCAAAAACCAATTAAATTGATGAAAAAGGGACTCGATTTTTTAATAAAAGCGTCGACGATGAGTTCCAATGTGGCGGGAGCATCACGTTCATGTTACGAGGAGATGGAAAAAGATGTTTATGTTTATAATGTGAATGGAGTTATAAACCTCGCTTATAAAGATCCGGAAACGGGAGAATATATCAATATTTACGATCGGAAGAAAGTTCCATCATCGTATGAGTTCGAACCGTTTTCAGCAATAAAATATAATCCGAGACATTTAGCAGATGCGGCAATCGTCTACGGACGTTTCTTAGAATGGTATCAAGGTCAAAATACTAAGCAATTATCAAAAGAATGTCTACAGAAATCCAGAAGGGAAAAAATTGCTGAGCTTCAGTGTAACTTGACGCCGGTGAGCTTGGTTTCTATAGGGAAAGTAGATTCTGATGTACATCAGGAGGCAATCGCTGTAGGATTACGTCATGGAAATGTAGCTGCACAGCACATAAGCGCATGGGAAAAAGATAATAGTTTATATTTTGAGGAAGAGTCTCCACGGTATTTTGCTTATATCGATCAAGGGGTTGCCTATATCTTAAATGATTTTCGTCAGCCACCAGAATATCATGAAAACGGTGATGCAAAAAAGCAATTATTAACAGGGACTTTTAGTCGCTATCCAGTGTTTGTTCCAGATCAATATGTCGAATATCCAAAGGACAGAAAGTACGCTTTGATCAAAAGCAAAAAGATGTTGGATGAGTTGTTAAAAAATGCAAATAAGGCAGACCTTACTTATATTTATCAAATTTGGAAAGTGTTTGAACAGACAAATATCGAAATTGTAACAAATCGTTATACGAAAAAAGGAAAAGCTCCACAAAAACATTTATAAGAGAAATTACAAATTTCTCTTTTTATTTTGTTTGAAGTCTAGTATAATGAAACTGTCGGAGTTGATATTATGGATGAAAAAAGAGAAACTTGGTTACAGCAATATCAAAATGTGTTAGAACTTTATAAAGAAGAACCAAAATGGTTGAGACAATTACGCGAAAAGTCCTTTCGTTCATATATAGAACAGCCAACTCCTAATTTTGGACCTGATGTAAATTTAAGCATCGATAGAATTTTTCCAATCACAACGAATCAGAAGAATCAAGATCGAAGTTTTTTGCAAGGTGGGAAAAAGATTGTCTATTGTGATCTTTGCACTGCAAGGGATCGATATTCTAAATTATTTAGGCTTTGGATTCAACATGTGATTCGGTACGATGAAAATAAATATAGTTCATTACATACAGCACTCATGAATGGAGGAACTTTTATTTATGTTCCACCTCATACAAAAGTAGAAGTACCATTTACGAGTCTTTTTCAAAAAAGCGATACAGAGATCAGTTCGTTTCCACACACATTAATTATCGTAGATGAAGGAAGTGAACTTACTTATGTAGAAGATTCTAAGGAAACTTCGAAGAGAGAATCTTTCATGATATCCGAAGTCGAGATCTATGTAAAAAAGAAAGCTAAGTGTCACTATATTTCATTTTCGAATGATACATCATTAGATCACCTCAGCATAAAACGTTCTATTGTAGAGGAAGATGGATATTTAGAGTGGATTCAATGTGACATGGGAGATCATGTGAAAATGGGGTATCCAAGTTACATCTTGAAAGGAAATGGAGCGAGTGCGAAAATGTAGCTGTGTACACTTATTTCTTCTCGGCAAGAAAAAGATATTGGTGCGAAAATGATACATTTAGGAGAGAATACAAAAAGCTCTATTATGAGTCAAGCAATCGTAATGAAAGATGCCTCCTTGACAGAACGTAACACGATAAATATTACAAAAAAAGCGAAAAATTCCCAAAATGATGTGAAATGTGATACAATAATAATAGATGAGTGTTCCAAAAATGATAAAATTCCGAAGAACACGATATCTAATCGAAGTTCTCATATCAATTATGAGGCGCATGTTTCTAAAAATTGTCCGTCATGGATAGAGGAAATATTAGAGAAAGAGACAGCTGAAGAAAAGATGAAACTGTGATTGTTATCTGGTGCAATGAGTCGAATGTTACCGGAAAAACAAAAGAAGTTATGGATGAAAATTTGGAACAAGTATAAGGGGGAGTTATAATGAAAAAAGCATTGTTAGCACTTATTTTAGTAGCATCTATTGCGATGGTAGGTTGTGGAAAAGAAAGTACAGGAGACTTAGAGAAAAAAATGGAAGAATATGCAACGACGTATTATGAAAGATATGGAACTTTAGTGACAGGGGTATCAATGGATTACGAAGTAACGCTAGGTGCACTCAGAGATATGAACGAAAGTGAAAATGTCGATGAGAAAGATAGATTCGATTTAAGTATGTTCGAAGATTGTAAAGATAGTACAAAAGCAACGATCAAAGCTACGAGCGATCAGAAAATCGATTCTGTTAAAGTAAAATTAAATTGTAAATAGTTACGAATTTATGTAAGTGTGTAATGTAGAGATAAGAACTAAAAAAAGAATGAGAGTCTCTATTTTAAAAATGCAAGGAAGAGAGAAAAGAAATACAAAATAATTGATTTGTATTTCTTTTTTTATTTCTATATGCTAGGGATGAAAGGAGGGATATATGCTGAATCAAACTGTACTCGTTGGTAGGCTAGTGAAGGAACCAGAATTACATCAAACGGAAAATGGGAAAAAAGTGACAAATATTACATTAGCTGTTCCACGAAGCTATAAAAATATGAACGGAGAATATGATACGGATTTTATTTCGTGTGTACTGTGGAGTGGAATTGCTGAAAATACAGTAGAATATGTGAAAAAAGGAGATTTGCTTGGCGTGAAGGGTAGGATTCAAACGAGAACCTATGAAGATCTCGAGGCAAATCGTAAATATATTACAGAAGTGGTTGCGGAGAAAGTAACCTTTTTATCAAGTAAAAACAAGGATGAATAATCCTTGTTTTCGTTTCATATTATAAGCGATGTTCTCTTTTTAAGCGTTTCATTACATCTTGATAGAGCAATTCGTCTGGAGTCGTTTGGAAGACCAATGCCACACGAATTGCTAGCTCGTAAGTGAAGTTTCTCTTTTCGTTTTCTAGTTGCCAATAAAATGGTTTACTAATTCCTACTAATTTTGCAGCATCTTTATAGGACCATCCTCTGCTTTCTCTTTCTCGGCGCAATTTATCCATGTTTCATCCTCCTAGACTAATTATACATGTTTTTGCGTATGCTTGCAATACTAATTGTTAACTATATGGAAAGAACATTGAGACAATCAGGGCAATTAAGAAAGAAATTAGAAGACAAAAAGTGTCTACTTTCTTTCTTTCGATTTGGAAACGAAAGGAAACATGCTATAATAAAGAAGAGGGTGATAAAATGATACTAGAAATCGTTAATAAGAAGAGAAGAAATGAAGTATTAACAAAAGAAGAAATCAAAGAAATCGTCATGGGATATGTCGAGGGAAAAGTTCCTGACTATCAAATGAGTGCATTTTTGATGGCGATAGCAATTCATGGGTTATCGAAAGAAGAAACATTAGCGCTTACAGACGTGATGTTACATTCTGGAGATGTTGTAGATCTTTCTAAGATAGAAGGAACGATCGTAGATAAGCATTCGACTGGTGGAGTTGGAGATAAGACGACGATTGCACTAGTTCCTTTGGTGGCAGCATGTGGAGTAAAAGTAGCAAAGATGAGTGGTCGTGGGCTTGGACATACAGGTGGAACGATCGATAAGTTAGAATCGATTCCTGGATTTCATACAGAAGTATCGGAAGAAGATTTTATCGATCAAGTCAATCGTATTGGATGTGCGGTTGTTGGACAAACTGGAAACTTAGTTCCAGCAGATAAGAAGATGTATGCACTTCGCGATGTCAGCGGAACGGTAGAATCGATTCCTTTAATCGCATCTAGTATCATGAGTAAGAAATTAGCAAGTGGTGCAGATAAGATCGTGATCGATGTAAAAGTAGGAGACGGAGCATTGATGAAGGACGTCAAGAGTGCGAAAAAACTTGCAAAATTGATGGTATGGATTGGAAAAGAATATCATAAAGAAGTATGTTGTGTACTTACGAGTATGGAGCAACCATTAGGACTGGCTGTAGGAAACGGGTTAGAAGTATTAGAGGCAATCGATTTCTTGCAAGGAAATGGGCCGGAAGACTTTAAAGAACTTACAATGCATTTTGCAACGACGATGGTATCGATGGGAAAAGGTATTTCTACGAAGAAAGCCAGGGAATTGGTAGAGGAAAAATTACAATCTGGAGAAGCTTACTTAAAATTGGTAGAAATGGTAGAAGCACAAGGTGGAAAGATAGATGAAATTCCTGTTTCAAAAAGAATTTTCTCCGTACAATCATCTAAGGGTGGAATTATTAGTGATATCAAGACGGAAAGAATTGGAGAAATCGTTCGTTCCATCGGTGGAGGAAGAGTAGAATTACACGATAAGATCGATCCTACAGTCGGTATTGTAATGACGAAAAAAGAAGGGGATCTCGTTATGGAACAAGAAGAACTTTTGAAGGTTTATCTGAACCAGAAAGATCTTAAAATTCAAACTGTTTTAGATTGTTTTGAAATTGGAGACCATCTTCAAAAACCAACACCACTTATCATTACAACGATTAAATAGGAGTAAAAAGATGGCAATTACCAAAACAAAGTTTATACAACTTATGAGATGCCCCAGATATGCAGGATTGGAAAACTTGAATGCAAAAGATTTGACGAGCAAAATGACATTTGCAGAGTATAAACAGGAAGAACAAGCTTTTGAATTACAAGAATTACTCGAAACTTTGTCTGAAAGCAGTTCTAATAGAAATCAAGTGAACGAAGAACATTTGAAAGTGATGCTTCCATACTATAACGAGGTAGAACAGCTTGCAGGGATACAGGCAAAAGAATATTTTGATGGGATTTTTACCTACGCGAGAAATACGAAAGATCAGGAATGTTTTGAATTTAAGCGACACGGAATTTTATATCTCTGCTATGTCGATATATACAATGAGACGGACGATGGATTTCGTATCATCGAGGCAAAAGCGACGACGAGTGCGAAGTTTTTGAATCTAGGAAGTACGAAAACGAAGAACGGGAAAAGATCGTTCACTTCTATTTTTCAAAAGGGAAAAGATGGAATATACTATCTTCTAGAAGATACTGATATGATGCTAGAAGAATATATGCCGAAAGACAAGTATATTGCTCACCGAGAAAAACTAATGGATCGTTATCATGCTGCTGGACATTACGTCTATGATCTTGCGGTACAACGCTATTTTATAGAGCAAGATTTGAAGAAAGATCAATTAGATCATATGATTCCAAATCTTCGCTATTATCTGGCTGTATTAAATCATGAATATGTCTTTGATGGAACCTTAGAAGATGGGAAACCAGTCTATCATAAAGATCAAAATGGAAATGATATCATATGCTATTTCGATATGACATCGATTACAAGCCGTATGATGCCGATGATTGAACGTGATCGGAAAACTTTAGAAGAAAGATTAACAGAACCGAATGTTAATCCATGTCCAATCGGAATTTACTGTGAACATAAGAAAACGACAAAGTGTAAATATTGCGACATTTGTTGGAAACAAATTCCAAAAGAAAATTCAGTATTTCAATTTATCGATCAACATCATGGTTTTCAGAAAGAAGATGGAACGAAAGTCTCTACTTATGAACTTGCAAATCAGGGAATCGTAAGACAAGTAGATGTTCCAGATTCATATTTGAAAAGAAAGAAAAATCAAATTCAAAAAGAAGTTGTTCTCAGTCATACACCATATATAGATATAGAGAAAATAAAGGATGGAATCAAAGAGATTACTTATCCGATTTATCATTTGGATTTTGAGACGTTTCCGTGCCCATTACCACGCTATCGTAACGAACGTTGTTATACACAATCTGTTTTTCAATTTTCCCTACATATCGAAAAAGAAGCAGGTGTCTGTGATAAAATTAAAGATCACTATGAATATTTAGCACCTGATCATCTTGATCATCGGGAAGAATTAGTAAAAAAATTATGTTCTCTGATCGATACGGAAAGTGGTGGAACTGTACTTGTCTATAATGATTCTTTTGAAAAGACAAGATTATTAGAGTTAGCAAATACCTTTCCAGAGTATCGAGAACAATTGTTAAAAATTAGGGAAATGATCTTTGATCTAATGAACTTACTCAAAGGTAGTACCGCACTTTATAAAAAGTTGGGATATGATAGTGAAAGCTCTAATATGTTTAATTATTATCACGAAAAGATGACAGGATCGTTTTCGATAAAAAAAATATTACCATTATTTAGTTCTTTAACTTATCAAGGGATGGAAGTTGGAAATGGAATGGAAGCATTGATTACATATGCACAGTTTCCAACGTTCACGACAGAAGAATACGAGCACAAATATCAAAAGATGATTGAATATTGTAGACAAGATACATGGGCGATGGTCGAAATTTTGCACGGCCTTTCGAAAAGTGTCAACTAATGTCAAAAGATAGTAAATTGCTTGATAAAGATAAGAATATATAATATGATGATAGTAGGGAGAGTGACAATATGATATATCCTTCAATCGATAAATTACTGACGCAAGTAGGATCTAAATATCTGCTTGTCAATATCGTTGCTAAAAGAGCAAAACAGATGAAAGAAACAGATCATTATCAATTAAAAGAAAACGAATATCAATCTAAAAAGGAAATCGGAAAAGCTTTAGAAGAAGTATCGAAAGATATGATTCATCTTAAGAAAGACCAGTAGGTCTTTTTTTGTTTCTTGAACTTCGAACAGATGTTTGTTATAATGAAATCGGTGATGCTATGAAGATCTTGAAAATGAAGAAACTAAAGAGTGGAAAGTATCAAATTAAATTATCGAACATGGAGACATTGACGACGTATGACGACGTCATTTTAAAGTATAATTTACTCTTTGATAAAGAGATTACGAGTGAATTACTCAAAGATCTTTATGCTCAGACAAAATATTATGACATCTATTATAAAGTTGTAAAATACTTAAGTGTGAGAATGAGATCTACTTACGAAATACATAAATACTTAAAGAAATATCAAGTGTTAAAGGAAGAAGAAGACAAGTTGATTCGTGAGCTTCAAGGAAAAGGACTATTAAACGATGCATTGTTTGCAAAGGCGTATGCTTCTGATAAGATGCATTTAAGTAATTTTGGTCCGGATAAAATCCGCAGTGATTTAAAGGCACTTCATATAGATGAATCTTTTATCGAAGACGCATTAGGAGAGTTGGAACAATCAGATATCGAGGAAACACTAGATAAAATCATTCAAAAGAAATGGAATACAAATCGCCGTTATTCAGAATACCAATGGAAAGAAAAGGTTCTTTTAGAACTTGTTCAAAAAGGATATCCAAGATCGATAGTACAAGAGCATCTAGAACACTTTTCTTGTGATGATCATGCTATGATAGAGAAGGAATACGAAAGACAGAAGAAAAAGTTAGGAAAGAAGTATCAAGGGAAAGATTTAATTTATCAAATCAAAGGAAAATTATATCAAAAGGGATATACGAGTGAAGATATCAATCGAGTGTTGGAGGAAGACGAATGAATCTAAAATATGAACAAATTGATTTAGAACAAATGGAGCGAGAAATGCTAGAAGCACTCGATGATTTTCGAGTAGGTGATATTTCCAAGAAGGAAGAAGCATTGGATCGTTTTCATCGCTTAAGAGACCATTATCTTACGATGTATTGGACAAGTTATATTCATTATTTACTCGATTATAAAAACGAAATGTGGATTGCTTCTGAGAAATTTTTTGGTACTGCCGAAGGAAAGATGCAAGAAATTTTACATACATACTTTGTTACTTTAACTAACTGTGATGAGAAAGAATGGTTAGAAGCATACGTTGGGAAAAGAACATTGCAAGTTGCTGAAGTTGAGACGAAGTTATATAGAGATACAGTGAAGGAAGCAATTGCAAAAGAAAAAGAAGAGAAGATGAAGTATTTAAAAAATATTCGTACTGTAAGTACAATGTACGACGGAAGCGAAAAAACGTTAGCGAAAATCTCACCGGATTTAGTAAACTCTGATCGAGAAGTGAGAAAGAGAGCTAATCTCGCTCGTTTCGATATTTTTAAAAAGATTCAATCTGAGAATGAAGAAGTATTAGACCAATTGATAAAAATTCGCAATCGTATGGCAGAAGATTTGCACTATCCATCTTATGTAGAACTTAGCTATGATAAGTTATATCGTTTTGGATATTGTGAAAAGGATATCAAAGCGTTTCGGCAATCGATCGTCACATATCTTTTGCCACTGATGGAACAATTAAGAAAGATGCAACGAGAAAATTTAAAAGTTGATGCAGTATATTATTATGATGTCCCAATTTTATTTTCGGATGGTCTTTCGAAACCAAAAGGAGACATGGACGAAATCGTGAGAGAAGCAAGTGCGATGTATCATGAAATGCATCCTGCTTTTGGAAAACTTTTCGATCGGATGAAGAAAGAACATTACATGGATTTAGAAGCGCGAGATGAAAAATCGAATGCTGGAATTTGTACGTATTTACCAGATCAGCACATGCCAGTATTTATCGCAAGTTTTCACAAGACAAATCACGATATCGATGTAATTCGCCATGAATTTGGTCACTCTGTTCAACTCTACGAAAGTAGAAATTTACAATATCATGAAAATCGTTGGCCGAGTTTTGATGTCTGTGAAATTCATTCTCAAGCGATGGAGTACTTTGGATGGAATTATTTGGATCGTTTTTTTGAGTCGGAAGAAGAGACGAATCGTTATCGCATCGAAAAATTAGTGCACGATTTAGAGCTTCTATTATATGCATGTCAGGTCGATGAATTTCAACATGAAATCTATCATCATCCCGAATATAGTAAGCAAAAGAGAAATGAAGTATGGAATCAATTAGATGAGAAATACCAACCATATGTCGATAAAGAACAAAACGATTATTTATTACATGGTGCGGGATGGCAAAAGCAAAGTCACATCATCACGGATCCATTTTACTATATTGACTATGCACTTTCCCTTACAGTCGCACTTCAATTTTTTGTGCAAATGGAAAAGGATGAGAAGAAAGCATACGAAGATTATTTGAAATTCTGTCGCATGGGTGGAAGTAAGTCTTTTGTAGAATATATCGATGCGCTTGGATTTTCTTCTCCGTTTGAACCAGAGACAATTCGTGAGATTGCTAATATATTAGAAAGTAAAATTGAACAACTTCATAAACAAGATATAAGGCAAAAGAAAAAAGGAAGAAAACAATAATTGTTTCTTCCTTTTTATTTCAATTTTTCAAACATTTCTTCTACTGGTTTGATTTCTTGCATTGGATCATAGTATGGCTTTAAGTGAAGATGGAAATGTTTTACCTCTTGAATTTTTCCGTTGTTTTGAATGAGGGTTAATCCGTCGATATTGAGTTTTTCCTCTAATTTCTTTTTTAACATTTGAGCAATTTTTAAGATATGATTCCAAGTATCTTGATCCATGTCAGTTAAATCTTTAATGTGCTTCTTAGGGATGATCAAAGTGTGACCATTACTATCTGGATTAATATCTAAAAAACATTTAACGATATCATCTTCATATATCGTATAGGAAGGAATTTCTCCCGCAATAATTTTACAAAATACGCAATCCATAAATCTCCTTCTTTCTATCTTACATCCATATTATATCACAGATATTAGATTTTATGAAAAAAAGAGCAAAGCTCTTTTTACGTGAATATCTGCGAATATTCTATTTTATATTGTACGGATTTTGTAAAAGATATACATTTTATTTTAAAAATTTGATGATTATCATATAAACGGTAGAAAGAGCTAGAAGAAATGAGAGATTTTTGATAAAATAAAAGTGTTTGGAGATGTTTTTATGAATCAAAGTAAGAAAAATATAAAAAGCCTGGGATGGTATCGTGAAGGAATTTTGTACGTATGAATAAAATAGTGTTAGAGAATGATACTGTCATTGAAAACAATTTAGATCGTGCGATCGAATTAGAAGCGATCGAGAAAAATATTTTTTTTACAGTAAATACATTACAAATTACGATTCATGAAACGACGTCGTTAGAAATTGATTACCATGTTTTAAAACGAAGTAAATTAAATATCAAAATTACGGTATTACCGAATGTATCCTTTACTTTGGTAGAACGAAGAAAAGGAAGAAAATTAAAAGTACAATATCAATTAGAATTACAGGAAAAATCAGAGATTACCTGGGATCGGTGTTTTAAAAATGAAAGTATGAGGGAATTAGATATCGTTCAATTGAACGGAGTAGGAGCGACATTTCGGATGACACTTTCCACGATTGCGAGAGGAAATGAGAAATATGATATGATGTTCTATCACAACGCATCGAAGACAACGTGTGATTTCGTAAACGAGGGAAAAACACTAAAACATGGAAAAATTATTTTTCAGACAACCAATGTTGTAGAAAGAGGAAAAAAAGACTGTGTCATTTCTGAAAAACAAAGTATTATAACCGAAAATGAAAGAGAATGTAAGATTGTTCCTAACTTATTATTAGAAGAAGATAGTGTAGAGGTACATCAAGAGGTATGGATCAAAGAGAGGGAACAATAAGAAATAAAAATATGGGAGGTGAAGTATGAATAGAGATGATTTTCCTATTTTAGATGGGACGTTAATATATTTTGACAATGGGGCAACGACGTTGAAACCACGACAGATGGTGGAGGCAACAGATGACTACTATTTAAAATATACGGCAAATGCGCATCGTGGAGATTACGACAACAGTTTAAAAGTAGATGTCGCTTATGAGACGACACGTGAAAAAGTAAGAGAATTTATTCATGCCGGAAAAATGAGTGAAATTATTTTCACTTGTGGAGCTACGGATAGTTTGAATCTAATGGTATTTGGATACTTCCGCCAAATTTTGAAAAAAGGGGATGAGGTCCTACTTACCAAGAGTGAACATGCATCTAATATTCTTCCGTGGTTTGAATTAGAAGATGAACTTGGAATCGTCGTAAAATATATCGATTTAGATGATGATTATAAAGTGACGTTGGAAGCTGTAAAAAAAGCGATGACAGAAAGAACAAAAGTAATTAGCATCGCTCATATTACGAATGTCGTTGGAGATGTCAGACCGATAAAAGAAATTACTAAATATGCTCATGAGCATGGAGTTTATGTTGCTTGTGATGGAGCACAGAGTGTTGCGCACATGCCAGTAGATGTGAAAGAAATGGATGTTGACTTCTTTGTTTTTTCCGCACATAAGATGTGTGGACCAACAGGAATTGGCGTATTATACGGAAAAGAAGAATATTTAAATAATATGAAACCGGTACGTTATGGTGGCGGAATGAATGCATCGTTTCTTCCGGATGGTACACGTATTTACGATGATATTCCAACGTTATTTGAAGCAGGAACACAGAATATTGCCGGTGTGATCGGGTTTGGAGCAACGCTCGATTATCTAAATAAAATAGGAATGGAAAACATTCAGGCATATGAAAAAGAACTTAGAAGTTATGCGATTGAAAAATTAAAAGAGGTTCCTGGAATCATTTTATATAACGAGAAGAGTGAGAGTGGAATTATTACATTCAATATGAAAGATATTTTTGCCCAAGATCTTGCAATCTATCTCAATAAATACCATATTTGTGTTCGAGCAGGGAATCATTGTGCCAAAATTTTAAAAGACGAGTTAAAGATTAAAAATACATGTCGTATGAGTTTATACTTTTATAACACGAAAGAAGAAATCGATCGTATGATAGAGGTGTTGAAAAATCCGAACATAAAACAAGAGATAATATAAGAAGACCTAGAAGGGTCTTTTTTCGTGGAATCAGTGTCAACTGTACATTTTAAATTGAGTCAAATTCATCTTCGTGATATAATGAACATAGAGTCGTAGGAGGGTATCGTATGGCGAAGAAGAAAAAACGAAAAGATAGCAAAAAAACAGATAAAAATAATTATCAAGTAGAACTGAAAGGTCTTCTTTTGATTCTCATTGCCATCATTGGATTTGGAAGATTTGGAATTGTCGGGCGATTGATTAGTGCTTTTGGTGCCTTTTTAGTAGGAACTTGGTACAATATATTGTTACTTGCGATATTGATCGTTGGTGGATACATGATGGTGAAAAGAGAAAAGCCGAATTTTTTTACGTCGAAACTAGTTGGACTCTATGTTTTCGTCATTGGAATCTTGGTGTTTTCTCATCTAGATTACATTATTCAGAACGATTTAAAAGATTTTGAAATTATCAAGGAAACAATTAACAACTTTATGGCGAGTACGAAGACGATTATGAATATTCAAGGTGGTGGAGTGATCGGAGCGATTTTCTCGATTTTATTTGTAAAACTATTTGATGTAGGTGGAACGAAAATCGTCGTATGGGCACTGCTTATCTGTGGAACTGTCATGTTTACGGGACTTAGCATCGCCGATAGCATTCAATACTTCATGAACAAGGCAAAAGATGCGAAGCATAAGACGAAAGATCACAAAGATAAAGTGGAGATTCGACAGGCGGAAGATAATTACGACAAAGACGACAAAGTGGTCGTATCGAGTGTCGATGAGTTGATTCATAAAAATGACGGTGCAAAAGAAGCATTAAAAGTGGATGAAAAAACAGGTGAAATTATCGAAGAACCAATGAATACGGAGGGGTATAAATATCCACCGATTTCACTTCTTGCAAAACCTGTCAAAAATAAGAGTAAAGAAAATCAGGCAGCGATCGATGATAACGTCAAGATCTTGGGACAAGTGTTCTCCGATTTTGGTATCAACGGTAAGATTGTTGCGATCAATATTGGACCTACAGTTACACAGTATGAAATGGAATTAAAAGCTGGTACAAAGGTAAGTAAAGTATTAGGATTACAACGTGAGATCGCTCTAGCGCTCGCTGTAAAATCCGTTCATATTCAAGCACCAATACCAGGAAAGTCGACGATAGGAATCGAACTTCCAAACAAAGTTAGTAGTATGGTAACAGTAAGAGAAATTTTGGAATCTGTTCCAAAGAATATGGAAGGTAGTAAGTTACTTGCAGTACTTGGAAAAGATATCATGGGAATTCCCAAATATTGTGAGATCAATAAGACACCGCACTTACTTGTTGCAGGATCTACTGGTAGTGGTAAATCAGTATGTATCAATAGTATGATTACTTCTATCTTGATGAGAGCAAAACCAGATGAAGTAAAGCTTGTCTTAGTCGATCCAAAGAAAGTAGAACTTTCTATGTACAACGGGGTTCCGCATCTTTTGATTCCTGTTGTAACGGATCCGAAGAAAGCAAATATCGCTTTAAAAAAGATCGTAGCAGAAATGGAAAATAGATACGATTTATTTAGTGAAAGTGGTACGAAAAATATCGCTGGATACAATACTTATGTCGAAAAATACAATGAGAAGAATCCAAATGAAGTACAGAAGAGAAAACTTCCATATATCGTTGTAATCATCGACGAGTTAGCAGACTTGATGCTCGTTGCAGCAAAAGAAGTAGAAGATTCTATTATGCGTATTACACAGATGGCTCGTGCAGCTGGAATTCATTTGATCGTCGCAACGCAAAGACCATCTACGGATGTCATCACAGGAGTCGTAAAGGCCAATATTCCATCTCGTATTTCGTTTGCTGTTTCAAGCAGTATCGATTCACGTACGATTTTGGATATGACAGGTGCTGAAAAGTTGCTTGGAAAAGGAGATATGCTATTCTTACCACAAGGTGAAAATATGCCGATTCGTATTCAGGGAACATTTATCAGCGAGGAAGAGATTAAAGCTGTCGTCGATTATACGATTTCACAACAGAAAGCAAAATATGATGAGTCGTTATTACTAGATGATGATGAAAAAGGTGCAACGACGATGGTGGAAAGTAAAGATGACTATGAAGAGCCACTTTACAATGAAATTGTCGAGTTCGTCGTAACGCAAGGAAAGGCAAGTGCCTCTTTATTGCAAAGACGATTCCGTCTCGGTTATAACCGTGCAGCGCGTTGTATCGATCTATTAGAAGAACGTGGAATCGTCGGTCCATCACAAGGTTCAAAACCACGTGAAGTTCTAGTAAAATTAGACAAAAAAGAAGAAGAATAAGTTTATCCGTTTGGATAAACTTTTTTCTTCTCCTTATGCATTGGTTTTATCTTTAAATCGAAAAAGAAATTTGAAAGGGTATCTGTTATATTTTTATTGGTGTTGTTTCCCTTTTCAAGAATGCCTTTTTCGATGAGTGGAAGAATCATTTTTTCATAGATAACATGAGACTTTAACTTAGGATTGTGACAATTGTAAAATTTACAAAAATCAGCGAGTGTATGATTTCCTTTCATCGATAAAATATAAAAAATCGTTTGGTGTTCTAATGGAGTAAAATAAACATCGAAGTTTTCTGCAATCTTGTTGATTTGATGCTCTTTTTTCATCTCTTCGAAAGAACCTTCTAACATGTATTTTAAAAATGGTGTCATATCGTGCGTAATTTTTGCGTTGCGAATCACTTGATAATATTTACGAAGTGAGAAAGGAATATTTCGATTGAACAAAGTAAAGGCATAGTTTTCATGATTGCATAAATACCAAGTACTAAGTGTACGAGACGTCCTTCCGTTAATATCGAAATAGGGATGGATGTATACGAAATAAAAATGAATAACTTGTGATTTTACAAACGATGCGGTTGGAGATGTATAGTAATCATTGTGAATAAAATCAAATAGAGTCTGCATATGTTCAGAGATTTTTTGATGTGGAACTCCTTGATCTGGAGTACGATTGATATTTGATGAGTAATGAATATAAACTGGTGCATCTCGATATAAATCATCTTCACTAATTTGTTCAGAAGGCTCTAGAATACCTTCTGATAAGATATGATATAAATATCTTAAATTTTCTTCTGAAATTGGTGGCTCGTGAAAAATCATTTGATATCCGCGGTATAAATTGAAAATGCGTCTTTGATTTAAATAAGTTTTTTTGTGGTGCCTATTTTTCATCATTATTTCAATCTCTTCTAGATCGTCTAAGTATCCTTCCGTTGCATTGTTCATTTTAATCTCAAATGGAAAAATGATTTGTTCGGCAAAACTCGATTGATTCATATAAGGATGCTTTTGTAAAAACTCTTCTATTTCAAATGCTATTGGCTTAAGTTTATCAAAGTCAATATAAAAGTGATCGCCATTGTCTAATGTAAGTGGAACTTGTGTGTACATAAAACCATTCCTTTCGGGGTGTTATTGTAAGAAAAGAAATAGAGTTTGTCAAGTATATTCTTTTGACCTGAAATGTGGATTATGATAAGATAGAAGCCAAAGGAAAGATATGTATGAACGATGAACTAAGACGATTGATTTGGGATGTAAGTTCTAAAAATAGAATGTTGAATGATAGAGAAATTTTGAAAGTGTTAGACATTAGAATACGAGAAAGAGATTTGAAAGAGTATCTGAAAGAAATTCGTTTTTTAGAACTTCAAGGGGCGAATGCTTGTTATCATCCTGTGAGAAAGCAATTGCTTATCGATGCTCAAAACATGAGAAATAATATGGATTTACAGCTTTTGTATGTAGATTTTTGGCCTGTGGAGAGGATAAAATTATACCGTAATTTAGTGATAGTACAGACATTATTTCATGAGATAGAGCACATGGAACAATATAGAAAAGCACAATCGAAACTATCCGATTATGAATCACGATTGTTAAGGTTATGTTATAGCGCAACTTTGTATTATGAACGACATCGTAAAGAAGAAGAAATATTTGAGAATATTTCCAAAGAAGAAGTTTTATCTTATTTTGATTTTGAGAGTGATTATTATATGGAAGATCCTCGAGAACGTATGGCGCAAATTCGTTCTCACCAGCAAATATTAAAGTTGATTCGCTCTTTTTATAAAGAAAGTACGGACATATATCAACATGAGGAGAATGAATTGAACTTTGAAAGAATTCACGGTTACAAGTTTATAAAAGAGGAATTTGTAGCTCCCACGATCGCATTTTTAAGTGGAATGACAAGAGAAGAGGCATTGAAATTTTTTAAAGTTGATATGGAATGTAAAGAGTTACTGAATGAAAGTTTAAAAAATTCGATATTGCGAACATATTCCTTAGAAGAAAGATTATTATTTGGTCTTCCAATCCGTATGGAGGAATATTGTGAAGAATCGAAGAAGCTTGTGTTTTGACGTTTTTTTTGGTTTTTGATATAATGAATTAGGTGATAATATGGCAAAATATGATGAAAGTTCGATAAAAATACTAGAGGGATTGGAAGCTGTTAGAAAGCGTCCTGGTATGTATATCGGATCGACAGATAAAAGAGGATTACACCATTTAATATGGGAAATTGTAGATAATGGAATCGATGAAGTGATCAACGGATATGGTAAAAAAATCAAAGTGATTTTACACAAAGATCGATCTGTTTCCGTAGAGGATGAAGGTCGTGGTGTTCCAGTAGGAAAGCACGCGAGTGGGATGAGTACACCTGAAGTTATTTACACAGTGCTTCATGCGGGAGGAAAATTCGAAGAAGGCGGATACAAAGTATCTGGTGGACTTCATGGAGTTGGAGCGAGTGTTGTCAACGCTCTATCTAAATGGATGGAAGTTAATATTAAAAGAGATGGATATGAGTATTACATTCGTTTTGAGAATGGAGGGCATACTACAGTTCCTTTGAAAAAATTAGGTAAGACGAGTAAAACAGGAACGAAAGTTCATTTCATGCCAGACGATACGATCTTTACAACGACACTATTTTCTTTTACGACGGTCTGCGAGAGAATGCAGGAAAGCGCTTTCTTATTAAAAGGATTGACAGTTGAAGTGATCGATGAAGAAGATGAAAAAAGAGAAGTCTTTCATTATGAAAATGGATTAGAAGCATTTGTCGAATATATTAACGACGATAAGAAGCCACTTCATAAAGTTGTTCAATTTGAAGGTGAAAAAGATGGAATCCGCGTCGATATCGCCTTTCAATATACCGATACTTATTCTGAAAATATGATTTCGTTTGTCAATAACGTTAAGACAAGTGACGGAGGAACACACGAAGTTGGATTCAAAACTGCTTTCACACGTGTATTCAACGATTATGCAAGAAATAATGGATACTTGAAAGCAAAGGATAAGAACTTCGAAGGAAACGATACGAGAGAGGGAATGACAGCTGTAATTAGTTTGCAGATTCCTGAAGATAAATTGCAGTTTGAGGGACAGACCAAAGGAAAACTTGGTACTCCTGAAGCACGACCGATCGTCGAAAATATAGTAAGTGAAAAGCTTCAATTCTTTTTAGAAGAAAATAAGGAAATCGCGACGAAGTTACTAGAGAAGATGGTAAAAAGTAAGAGTGTACGCGAGGCTGCTCGTAAAGCACGTGACGAAGCTCGAAATGGAAAAGATAAAGGTAAAAAAGAACGTGCACTCTCTGGAAAATTAAAACCAGCACAGACGAAAAACCCAAAGAAAAACGAACTTTTCTTAGTCGAGGGAGATTCTGCTGGTGGAAGTGCCAAGCAAGGTAGAGACAGTAAATTTCAAGCAATTTTACCACTGCGTGGAAAAGTTGTAAATACGGAAAAAGCAAAGCTAGAAGATATTTTAAAAAATGAGGAAATCAATACGATTATTCATACAGTAGGGGCTGGAGTTGGAAGTGATTTCGATGCGGAAGATTCCAACTATGCCAAAGTTATCATCATGACCGATGCCGACGATGATGGTGCGCATATTCAAATTCTTTTGCTCACGTTCTTCTATCGGTATATGAAGCCACTGATTGAAACAGGACGACTTTATATTGCGATGCCCCCATTATATAAAATTACGCATGGGAAGACATTCGAGTATGCATGGACGGAAGAACAACGACAAGAAATTCTTGCCAACAATAAAAATCAAAAGTGCGAGACGCAAAGATATAAGGGGCTTGGTGAAATGAATGCTGAGCAGCTATGGGAAACGACGATGGATCCAGAGCGTAGAAGCTTAATTAAAGTCAATATTACCGATGCTGCACTTGCCGAAAAGAGAGTAAGTGTACTAATGGGCGATAATGTAGAGCCAAGAAAAGAATGGATCGAAGAAAACGTCGAATTCTCTTTAGAAGATAATTATAAAATAGCGTAAGTAGGTGAATTATGAGATATTATCCTTCCTTGGAGTATGATGAACGAATCACGTTTGATGGTTCCAAGTTAAAAAGTGCAATTATTGAAAGAAGCCATAAAGTGCGTGACTTTCGTTTCCAAATCTCAGTTATGAAAAGAAAAGTAAGTTTGGTTTTAGAAGTTCCGATTAACGGGCAAGAACCAGTATATATGGATGTATTAACTGGAGAAGTTTTCGATACTTATGAAACAGTACAAAATTATCCTAATCGTAAATTGTATACAGATGGATACGTACTAGAGTTATCTGAAGATTACTTACAACTAGAAGATCCGATTCTTTCTCAAGAACGTATCTTACGAATTCTTTATCAAATCCATCAAGAATGTCGGCAGAAAGCACAATTAAATTTATATCCGTATGAATATATTAAAAATGATGGTCGAGATCTAATTTGTTATGAGTTAGACCCACAAGATATCGATACTTTAGACGATCGACTACTTACAGCAGAGTTTGTGAGTGAATTGATCGAAGAAGATGTACAAATGCTCCGACAAATCGTCGAAAACAAATTTCACAAAGAAACAAGGGATCTCTATTTAGCAAAACATATAAATGGAGATAATCTTGTCGTATATCCAGCAATTTTTTGGGGATATCACGACTATGTGACCAATCCTAGTTGTATTGCTTTCAAAGGAGAAGTCAAAACATCTGAACTGAGATCAATCAAACCTTTTTATCAGGAATTTGTCGGTCAAAAAATATATCCTGTTTTAACTCCAAGTTTAGCGTATCAGCTTATGAGGGATCATTTAGAGGAACAACCAAAAAAGCAGAAGGTTATTCGTTAACACCTCTGCTTTTTACGTGATTTTTTTTCTTTTTTCGATATATTTTCAAAAGTAAGAACGCACTTACAATGCCAATAGAACCGGTGATCATTAACTTAGTTGGGAATTGTTTCTTTTCATAAGAGGTATAGGCTAAGTTTACATCGACATGTCCTTCGATTCCATCTATAATTCCTTTTGATGTACATTGATGGATATTAGTGCTTTCTAAAGGAGAATCTACTTTGTGAATTGCGTTATAATTTTTCTCTTCGTTCGTTCCATAATCAGCAATCCAATTATCGTAATAAGAAAGCAATTGGTTTGTATGTTCATTTAGTTTTTTATAATTATTGGTAGTCGCATAAATTGCTGGAGTAAATCCTGATTTAGAAATTTCTTGAAGCCAAGCTTTGATAATTTTTGTTGCGTCTTCAGAAGAAAGATTTAACAAATGTTCTGCTTGATCAGGCTCGATATCTAGATAAATTGGATATTCTGGGGAAAGTTGATTTGTTTCGATGGCATTTAAAACTGCCTTTGCTTCCTTCTGTGCACTTTTCTCATCATTTGCACGACTGACTGCGTAAATACCATATGGAATATCTCTCTTTTCACATTCTTTTGCGTTGCGTTCAAAATAAGTATCGTAATAGTATGAACCATTTTCTTGTTTGGCAAAGTCACCATAACGAATAATCATAAAATCGACATTTAATTGATCAAAGTCAATTTCTTGTTGAAATGAAGAAACATCGATTCCCTTTGCAATCACATTGGAATGGATGTAATCATCTTCTACGTTTACTTGGTTAAGACCTTCTTTTTTTATAATGTGATCATATAAATAATTAGAATATACAAATCCTTCTTTCGTTTCCATCATGTCGTAATTCCCACGATAATAGCTTTCGCCAGAAAACTCTACATAGCGTAGTAAGTCAGGATAGAAATTTTGCAATTGGCTTAAATGATAATCTTTTCCTTTGAAACCAAAATATAAGTTATCTTTTTTTGCTTCATTTACGAAAGTTTCTAAAATGTCGTAAATTTGTTCTATACTTAAATTTTTGTTTTGGAATAGGGGATCAATATCGACGACGATCGGGTAGGTAACATCGTGATGTTCGATGATCTCTTGTATTTTGTGGTATTCTTTTTCTACTTGCTCTATTTCTGTGCCATTTAAATTAAGATCTAATCCGTATGGAATTTCAAATATATCATGATACCAAATATTAAAATCTCGACTCCAGTCATCTATTCCAATCATGCTAAAATTATGTGGGGTACTGAAACGGTCGAAAGCTCTTTCAAACAAGGAATGGTCACCATGATAAGCAAGTGCGTCTTCTTTATCGTCGAGGGCGTGTTTTCCTGTCATATAAGCAACTCCAGATCCAAAAGTAAGACTACCAACCAAAACGATTTTTGCAAAAATCTTCTTTTTTCCATGTAATTTAAAATTTTTCATATTTATCAATTCCTTTGTGTTCCTTATTATATATAAGTTTATGAGAAAAAGCAACTAATAAGAATTTCTTTTGAAACTTTGATAAAATGCTCTTTTTTTGCTATAATGAATGAGGTGATAACATGCAAGAAGTAATCAAGAAGATATATGAATACTCCTTAGAAGAAATTATGGGAGAGCGATTTGGAAGATATTCTAAGACGATTATTCAGGATCGAGCAATTCCAGATGTAAGGGATGGATTAAAACCAGTACAAAGAAGAATTTTATATGCGATGTATAAAGATCACAATACAGTAGATAAACCATATCGTAAATGTGCGAAAACCGTTGGAAACGTTATGGGATTTTATCATCCACATGGGGATTCTAGTATTTACGAAGCGATGGTTCGTATGAGTCAGTGGTGGAAGCAGAACGCCATTTTAATCGACATGCATGGAAACAATGGTTCGATGGATGGAGATGGGGCTGCTGCGATGCGTTATACGGAAGCACGTCTTTCTAAAATTAGTAATGAATTATTAAAAGATATCGAAAAAGAAACTGTTACATGGGCACCAAACTATGATGATTCTCTTTTAGAGCCAACTGTACTTCCTGCAAAGTATCCAAATTTATTGGTAAATGGTTCTACTGGAATTAGTGCGGGGTATGCGACGAATATTCCACCTCATAACTTAGGAGAAGTGATCGATGCGACGATCAAGCGTATCGACAGTCCAAATTGTACACTTGATACGATTATGAAAATTGTACAAGGACCAGATTTCCCAACAGGAGGAATCGTCGAAGGAATCGATGGAATCCGTTCTGCATTTGAAACAGGTCGCGGTCGTGTGATGATTCGCTCAAAGATTGATTTTGTCAAAAACAAATCAAAAGAACAGATCGTCATTACAGAAATTCCATTCGACGTCAATAAAGCGAATTTAGTAAAGAAAATTGAAGATTTAAAAATTGACAAAAAAATCGAAGGCATTAGTGAAGTAAGAGATGAGACTGATCGAGATGGACTACGCATTGTAATCGATCTTAAGAAAGATGCAAGTCGTGAATTTGTCGTCAATTATTTATTAAAAAATACAGAACTTCAGATTTCTTACAATTATAACATGGTATCGATTGTCAATCGTCGTCCGATGACCCTTGGCATCATTCCGATTTTAGATGCTTATATCAAACATCAAAAAGAAGTCATCACGAAAAGAACTCAGTTTGATTTGAGTGTGGCAAAAAAAAGAGTTCATATTGTAGAGGGGCTTGTCAAAGCAATTTCTATTTTAGATGAAGTTGTTGCAACCATTCGTAAAAGTAAAAATAAAGCAGATGCGAAAAACAACTTAGTGATCGAATATGCCTTTACAGAGGAGCAAGCAGAAGCAATCGTCATGTTACAACTTTATAAATTAACGAACACAGACGTTACCGCACTCTTAGAAGAACAACAAAAGTTGTTGCTCATTATTAAAGGGCTAGAAGCAATTTTAGGGGATCCTGAAAAATTAAAAAGCGTTATGAAAGAGGAACTTAGAAAGATCAAAAAAGAATATGCGACTCCTCGTAAGACAGTGATCAAAGAGGAAATTACTGAAATCAAACTCGATACGAAAGAGATGATTCCAAAAGAAGATGTTGTCGTAGTAGTAACTCACGATGGATATGTAAAACGAGTTTCAAAACGCAGTTATGCGATGGCGGAAGGTGAGACAACATTAAAAGATGGTGATTATGTCATCGGAAAATACCAGATGAATACATTAAATACGGTCTTGTTGTTTACAAATTTAGGAAATTACTTATTTGTTCCGGTTCATGAAATTCCTGATTTAAAATGGAAAGAACTCGGAAAACATATTAGTAATGTCATTAAATTATCTTCAGAAGAAACGATTATTGCAAGTATTCCTGTTTATGATTTTAAAGCACCACAAGTAATCACGACAGTTTCTAAACATGGAATGGTTAAACGAAGTGAATTAAAAGATTTTGAAGTACAACGTTATTCAAAACCGATGACTTGTATGAAGTTGAAAGCAGGAGACGAACTTGTTGCTGTAAGTAATTCAAGTCGTTCAGAAATTTTCTTGACGACGAAGCTTGGATATGCATTATGGTATGGAATCGATGAAGTTCCGATTACCGGAGTCAAAGCTGGAGGAGTCAAGGCAATGACACTTAAGAATGATGAAATCGTAGGAGCTCATCTATTTGATGGAAGTATAGAATACCTCACTGTATTTACGGAAAAAAATACAGCAAAACGCATTAAATTATCTGAATTTGATAAAACGACACGTGCACGTCGAGGAATTCAGATCGTCCGTGATGTGAAAACGAATCCATACTATATTCGCAATACGTTTATGATCACGACGAAAGATGAATTAGGAATGATTGTGAAAAACGAATGTCAAACACATAAAATTACAGAATTTCCAATCGCCGATCGTTATTCGACAGGAACGACATTTACCAAAGATGTGATAGATCATATTTTTGAAATATCACACTATATTGATCAAGATTCGCTAGAACAAGATACAAAAGTCGATGTCCCTGTGCAAGAAGTTTCTTTAAAAGAAATAGATGAGAGAATGATGACGATCGATGACTTTTTAGAAGAGATAGACGTAAAGGGGAAGTAACAGGCTTCCTTTTTATTTGCAATTTTAAAATGTATAGATTATACTATAATTAGTAGAATATACAGTGATTGTTAAAAGTTTACGACTAATGCCAGCTAAGGCAACAAAATGGTGTTTACCTTCAGAAATTTTTTTATCGTAGTAAGCTCTTAATTCAGGTTCATTTGATATAGCAACAAGACTTGCAGTATAAATGGCATGACGAAGATAAGGAGAACCTCTTTTAGAAGTTTTCTCATTGGAAGAAGCTTTATTACCCGATTGATTTTCAGAAGGATCAGTACCAGCAAAAGCAATCAGTTTACTTGGTTTATCAAAATTATGGATATCTCCGATTTCAGATAAGATGATAGGAGCCAAATTAACACCGACACCAGGAACTGATAAAAGATGACTATCTAATTTATTGTATAGATCTTTGATTTCTTTACTCACTTCATCAATTTGATTTTCTAAAAAAATAATTTGATTGATAAGTTGTTTGATTTCAAAGGAACAAGCATCGGTAGTAAATTTGATACCAAAAGAAGATTTAGCTACTTCTTTTAGATGAGAAGCAGTATCTTTATTAAATCTACCCTTAGAATGTTTCGATAATAAATTAGCTAGTTTAGTAGTAGAAATCTTTAAGATGTCATCAGGAGTTGGACAGTTGAGTAATAATTGTTTAGAAGTTGTACCAAAGGTATCACAAAAGAGCTTTTTATATTCTGGAAAAACTTTATCTAACAAAGCAATAGCTTGAGTTTTTAAAGAAAAAACGTTATCAACAATGTTTGTTCTAAAACGAGTTAATTGCTTTAAAGATAAAATATCTTCTTGAGGAAGTTTTGATTTACTAGAGCCAAAAACTCTCAAATAATCAGCAATAAGAATAGAATCAATAACATTATTTTTCTGTTTTCTATTATTATAAACTCCCCGATAAGATTTAATTTGATAAGGGTTATAAACAGAAACGTTAAATCCATTATCCGTTAAGGCAGAGTATAAAGAAAGCCAGTAATGACCAGTTGCTTTCATAGCAACTTCAATATTACTTAAATCACCAAGTTTATTTTGAATGGTAGTTAAAAGTTTATTGAAACCATCATTACTATTAGTAAACTTAATTGCACGAAGAACAACATCTCCAGTGTTGTTAATAAGAGAAGCAACGTGATTTGTTTTAGCAATATCAACACCTAAAAAATAATTCATAAAAACAACTCCAATTCTTGATATTTAAGATAGAGGCGAATGCCCTCAATATCTTTACAAAGATATAACCTCGCGAATAAAAGGTAAAAGCTAACAAGCAAGTCCTTATACAACTTATTCATATCCAATTTGTAAAGAAGAGGCTTTAGTCTTAAATAAGAGCCAAATTGCTCAAGGAGGAAGCTAAAACCACTCTATCTCTACAGACATTATAATATAGATTTCAGAATCTACAAAATAATGAGTTTATAGATATCTCTTAACAAAAATCTAAATATAAGATAATAATATAAGATAATGTAGTTAAAAAATATCTTAACTACATTATACGAGGAGGAATTAATCATGGAAACACTAAAAGTTTCATCAAAATCAAACCCAAATTCTGTGGCAGGGGGCACTGGCAAATGCGGTGAGAGAACACGATAACGTAGAGATTCAAGCAATTGGTGCAGGGGCACTTAATCAAGCGATTAAAGCAATTGCTATTGCTCGTGGATTTGTTGCTCCATCCGGAAAGAATTTAGTTTGTATTCCTGCATTTACAGATATTGTAATTGATGGGGAAGAGAGAACTGCCATTAAACTTATTGTAGAAAGTAAATAATACCCAATTGGGTATTTTTTTGTTATGAATATACTATTTGTAGGAAAAATAACCTTGTACGGTTAATAGTTTCTAACTAATAATTGTTAAAATTTTTCTATAAGGTGAAGCATATGAAAATAAATGAAGCAATATCAAGAAAGTTGTTGAAAATATGTAAAGAGAAAAAAATCTCTGTAAATAAATTGGCTACAATCTGTTGCCTCACACAAAGTACGGTTCAAAATTTAATTGAGTGTAATTCTAAGAATCCTAAATTATTGACAATTGTACGAATATGTGATGGATTGGATATTAGCTTAACAGAATTTTTTGATGATGAAATCTTTTCGAATATCGAAAGGGAAGATTAACGGTGCAAAGTTGACGGCCTTCTTTTTTTTCGATATAATTAACCGTGTAAGGTTAACTTTGGGAGTGGAATGTATGATTCAAAAATATTTAATTAAGGTGGGTATTTTTCTTTTAAATTGTAGTTATAGTGTATTCAAACTGTTACCTACTAATTCTAATAAAGTATTATTTTTAAGTCGTCAGTCAAATAAACCATCGATTGATTTTCGTATGATTGTATCACAATTAGAAGAGGATCGTGATGTTAAAATTGTTATAATGACAAAACGAATTGAAAAAAACATGAAAGATGTTTTATTTAAAAATGTACCACTTTTTTTACGTCAAATGTATCATTTAGCAACTTCAAAAGTTTGTATTGTGGATGGTTACAATATTACTGTTAGTGTTTTGAATCATAAAAAGTGTTTGATTATTTTTCAAATATGGCATTCTTTAGGTGCAGTCAAAAAATTTGGTTATTTAGCACTAAAGACCCCATATCAACAAATGATTGCGAAAGAATTGAAAATGCATAAAAACTATTCATATATTATCGCTCCGTCGATGGAAATTAAGAAGTATTTTAAACAGTGTTTTGGATATAAAGAGGATCATTTTTTGTTAGGTACTTTACCACGTATTGAATATTTAAAAACGCATCATCGTGTGAATAAAGAAAAGATTTATAGAAAATATCCACAATTTAGAAATAAGAAGATTGTATTGTATGCACCAACTTTTAGAACACAAGGAACAGATCGGGCTCAAGAAATCATTGATGCTTTTCAAAATTCTAAATATCTTTTCATTTTAAAGGTACATCCTAATACGAAGACAAAGTATCATATTTCGAATTGTGTTTATGATTGTCGCGAATTTAGTACATTACAGTTACTGTCTGTTGCAGATTACGTTATTACTGATTATTCGGGCATTTCATTAGAAGCAGCTTCTTTAAAAAAACCAGTTTATATTTATGGGTATGATTTTGAAGATTATCAGAAAGATCCAGGTATGAATTATGATTTGAAAAAGGAATTTGGAAAATACTTTTTTGAAGATGCGCATGCTTTATATGAATGTATTGCTCATGAGAAATACGATAAGCAAGTTGTGATAGATTATTTCAATAAATATGTAGTTCAAACACAAGATGTAACCCAGAAACTTGTGGATTTGATTATTGAGAAGGGATTAGAAGATGAAGAAACAGATTATCGATTATTTGAAAAAACATCCTAAATTGCGTAGATATGTACGTTGGGGATTACTACAATTTAGAAAATTACAATATCACATGTTGGGAATTGGTATTTCTGTTGATCCATATTGTATTATTTTTGAAAGTTATATGGGAAGAAAATATACTTGTAATCCGAAAGCACTTTATTTAGAAATGTTAACAAATCCTAAATATGCTTCTTATCATTTTATTTGGGCATTTAAAGAAACGGAAAAGTTTTCGGATTTAGAATCTGAAAGAACTCATCTTGTAAAGTATGGAAGTGTAGAATATAAAAAAGCATATCATCGCGCAAAATATTTTATTACGAATTCTAGATTGCCGGAGTGGATTGTGAAAAAAAAGAAGCAAATTTATATTCAAACATGGCATGGAACTCCTTTAAAAAAGTTAGGGTATGATATTACTGTTTCGGGAAGTAATGCGATGAATTCTAAGAGAGAAATTTGCGACAAATATAGAAATGATGCGAAAAGATATGATTATATGATATCTCCCTCTCAGTTCTGTTCCGAAAAGTTTCGTTCTGCATTTCATTTATCGCCACATGTTAAAATCATTGAAAAAGGATATCCAAGAAATGATCAATTATTTCAAAGTACGTCAAATCAGATTTTAAAACTAAAGAGAAGCTTACATATTCCAGATGATAAAACAGTGATTTTATATGCGCCAACATGGAGAGATAATGAACATAAATCAGGAGTAGGGTATATTCAGAATTTGAACATTAACTTTGATTTATTACAAACAGAATTAGGAGAAGATTATGTCATATTATTTCGAAGTCATTATTTTATAGCAAATGAATTTGATTTTTCGAAGTATAAAGGTTTTTTATTCGATGTAAGTAAATACGATGAAATTAATAATCTGTATCTGGTAAGTGACTTACTGATTACAGATTATTCAAGTGTGTTCTTTGATTTTGCTAATTTAAAAAAACCTATGATTTTTTATATGTATGATTATGATACATATAAACATCAGTTGAGAGATTTTTATATTGATTTAGAGGAGTTACCAGGGCCAATTATCAAAGAAGAAAATGAAATGGAATTGTGCCTTAAAATTAAAAATATTAGACAAGAACAAAAAAAATATCAGAAGAAATACGAAAGTTTTCATAAGAAATATAATTATTTAGATGACAAAGATTGTAGCAGGAAAGTATTAGAGGAGTGTGTTTTTCATGCAGAAGATAAAACCGATTGTTAGAAACTTGAAGAAGTATCGCAAAAATATGCCTTATAAAGCAAGATTTTTGTATACAAAATACTATAATACATTATCAATTGAAGAAAATACAATTTTGTTTGAAAGTTTTCAAGGTGCTAATTTTTTCGGTGCACCATTTTATATTTTTTTAGAAATATATAATAATCCAATTTATAAAAACATGAAGAAAATTGTTGTGACTTATCCAAATAAAAGAAAATGGTTAGAAAATTATTTAAAATTTCATAATACTACCGATGTGACGATTGTAGAAAAACATAGTCGTGAATATTGTAAAGCCCTAGCAACGGCAAAATATTTAGTTAGTAATGTTACATTTCCTACTTATTTCATGCGAAAAAAAGAGCAAGTTTATTGGAATACTTGGCATGGAACACCTTTAAAGGCATTAGGTAGAAGTATTCGAAACCATCCTGGAAATATTGGAAATGTACAAAGAAATTTTATTCATGCGACTCATTTATCATACGCAAATGAATATACGTTTGAACATATGAGACAGGATTATATGTTAGAACAATTATATCAAGGAGATTATATATTAGGTGGATATCCTGCAAATGATATTTTCTTTTCAGAAAAAACAGAAAAAGAAGTTAGAGAACAATTAAACCTTCAAGGTAAAAAAGTGGTCGTATATATGCCAACATGGAGAGATGTACTTCCAAATAAAAAGCATAATAAACAAATATATTATATTATGCAAGCATTGTATGAGATGGAGCGTTTATTAGACAATGATACTGTTGTTCTTGTAAAATTGCATCATTTGGGAAAAAGTATGATACATTTTTCTGACTTTACAAAGATTCAAGCTTTTCCTTCAGAATATGAAACTTATGAAATCTTAAATATAGCAAATATTTTGATTACAGATTATTCTAGTGTTATGTTTGATTTCCTAAATAAAGATAGACCAATTATGTTATATACATATGATGAACAAGAGTATATGAATGGTAGAAGTATGTATTTTGAGATAAAGAATCTTCAAT
>artificially_reared_2__coassemble_317_pt1 | contig 27688 bp, 28 predicted proteins | sample artificially_reared_2__metabat2_low_PE_043 | metagenome-assembled genome bin artificially_reared_2
CTTGAAATTCATCGACAAATACATATTCATAGGGAATTTCTATTTCTCGTTTCATTAAAACATCTTGTGCCTTTTGAATCATCTGTGAAAATGTAATCAGATCATTTTCTTTTAAAACAATTAAATATCTCCTATATATCCACTCGATACATTCTATAAATATTAAAATAGATTTGTTGTCTGAATATTGTTCTTTCCACATGATAAAATCATCTAAAACATATCCTAACTCTAAAAACTGTGATATAAATTTTTGACATTTTTTCAAAAATGATCGAGGATGATCTATCGGCACCTCAAATTCATCATAATAAAAATACCGTAACTGTTCATATTGTTTCTGATGCATTTGCTTCCATTCGAAAATAACATCTAAAATAATCTCTGAATCATCCTCACAAACATAGTATTCATGCTCATATGTTTGTACCAAATCGAGACAAAATTTATGAAATGTCATAACCTTTACTGAATCTCCAACCATTTGCCGAAGTCTTTGCTTCAATTCATTCACAGCTTGATTTGTATATGTTATTACAAGAATTCGTTCAGCTAAGACACTCTGCTTCTCAATTAAATATTTCACTTTTGAAACAATCGTTGTCGTCTTTCCACTTCCTGCTCCAGCTACGATAAAAATATGATCTTCTTCGCATACGATAACTTTTCTTTGAACTTCATCTAAAACGATATTAGAATCAATATTTTCATACATTTCATTTAAATACTTGTTTTCCTCTTTTAGTTTTTTGCGAAGCCACAGCGCATGATGAACTCTTAAATATGCTTGCATCAAAAAAGAATATGGTTTCTCATATCCATATTCTTTCAACTCTCGATAAGATAAATATTTTCTTTTTCGTTGTTTCTCCATACTCATATCTTACAACAAGATATTTATTTTTCCTCTTAGCTTTCTCTTGTCTCTTTCATAAATCTCGTAATAAACCAATTTGAATGAGATAACACTTCATATAAATACATGATAATGACCAAAATACTACCGATCGTCGCAGCAATCATATCTTGCATTGTATCTCCCACTCCAGTGGTTAATACATTTTGAGCATCTTTTTGAAATAACTGGTCGCACGTATATTCATAGTATTCCCAGAAACCAGCAATCATAATCGTAAAAGCTATGATAAAGAGCACATTGAAAAACAAGGATTTTTCACTATATTGATTCAATTTAATCAAGACGTATAATGCGACCAACGCAGAAACACTTCCAGAAAGTAAATGCATTACTTTATCATATCCAGGTACACTATGATACAAATCTATAATAGATCCTAAAAAGTGTGCACAAAATACAAATAATAAATAGATCGTCTCTAATTTAGCTCCTATTTCTCGATGAAATACCTTCCTCAAAATCAATGGTACCAACATAACAGGAACGATTGCGAAACGAATTAGTGCACTATAAATATCCCCCGATATCATCTTATCGATTCCAAGATATAACCCACAGCAAATTGCAATACATACCAAAATCAAATTAAATTTTCTATTGAATTTCATGTATATCATCCATTTCTACTTGATTGATTGAATCAAATCTCTTTGTAATTTTTGTCGTCGTTGTATGTATTTCTTTTACGTCTCGACTTACTGTATCAATACTACGTGATAGTTTATCCCAGCGATCTTTATACCGCTTAAATTCTTCATCTAACAAACGAAGTTGCTGATGAATAATCGATGCATATCGATCACGTTCCATATTTTTAATAATCATTTGAATTGTCGTTAAAGTACTAATTAAAGTTGTCGGGGAAGTAATCCAAACTCTTCGTTTATAAGCATACTCAATAATTTCACTATGATATGCATTGACTTCTGCAAAAATAGCTTCTGCCGGTAAAAATAAAATTGCTTGATCACTAGTAATTCCAGGAATAATATACTTCGATGCAATCGCATCAATATGCTTTTTCATATCCTGTTTAAATTGCTTTTCTGCTTCTACTCTGCTTGCATTACTACGACTTTTATCTACCATGATACGATAGTGTTCTAACGGAAATTTCGAATCGATTGCGATCGTTCCAAGTGGTTCAGGTGCAAATAAAACACAATCTGCGATCGTTCCATTTTCGAAAGAATACTGTAATTGATATATTTTATCATTATGTTCTCCAAATACGCTGGACATAATGTGAGATAAGTTAGCCTCACCAAAAATACCTCTCGTTTTCTTATCCGTCAATACACTCTGTAACGAAACAATATCATTTGAAAGTAAATCTATTTTTTTCTGTGCTTCGTCGATTTTGGAAAGTCTTTCTAAAACAGATGTAAAAGTTTTATTCGTCTTTTCAAAATTTTCATCGAGTCGTTCATTGACTCGATCGTTAATCATACGAAGTTTTTCTTCCATTTTTTCATTCAGTGAGTTAAAATCTTCGTTCATTCCTTTATTTAAATCTATTTTAAACTCCCCAAGTTCTCGAATCACTTCTGTTTCTAATTTCCCTAACCGCTCAGTTATATTAGATTCGTTAATGTTTTTCATAAGACTTATAACGACAAGAATCAAAAGTATAACAAGTAATCCTATAATTATATAATCCATATGTTCCTCCTTTCTTATCCTACTTTCCATTATAATACAAATTAAAGGAAAATGAAAATACTTTCTATTCCATATAAAAAATAGAGTGTTTCCACTCTATTTTTCTAATATCCAACTTTCGTATCCCCCAGTGATATTGACCGTGTGATATCCCATTTGATTCAATATTTGGCAAACTCTTATACTTTTTGTTCCCTTTTGGCAATATATATAATAAGTTTCATTTGGATCTAGTAATTGTTTCGCTCTTGCGAGCAATGTCTCAAATGGAATATGAATCGCGCCCGGTATGTGATTATTATTATAATTTTGCGTACTTCTAAGATCGATCAAATTTCCACGAAAATTCATGTGCAATAGTTCAGATATGGAAATACTCGGTATCATCATCAACCACCCTCAATTTAATATATGTCTCTTGATTTAAATTAGAAAGTACAATCACACATTTTCATCGACATAAAAAGAAAATCTAGATTTTTTCTAGATTTACTCATCGTCATCGTCACTGAAGAAGTCATCAAAGAACTGATCATCCGTTACTGCAGGTGTGATCACTCTTGGTTCTATTTGTGGCTTCTGCGGTAGTTCTGTTATACCCTTTCTCTCAGGGGTAGGAACCGATGGTTTTGGAAAATCTGTATCTCCATAGATAGGAGCAGAGAATACTGCTTCTTCCTTTCCTTTTGGAGGTACTATGTTTTGTTGTGGTTTCACATCATGTTTCACCTCTGGACGTGGTGGAACTGGTGATGGTGCTACTTTAGATGGCGTTGGTACTACCGTTTGAGCAGTTTTCTTCTCCTCTACAATTGGGCGTGGTGGTACCTTCGGAATTGGAGTTTCTGGAACCGGAGGCTTCGGTCGTATTTGTTGCGTTTCTGCTCTCTGCTGTTCTTGCTTTTCTTTTCTTTTGGCCTCCATTGCCTCTCTAATCCGTCTCTCTTCTTCCTGCTTTCTCTTTTTCTCCATTTCTTCTTTTTCTTTACGTTCTTCCTCTTCCAATTCCGCAATCTTCGCATCAATTCTCTTTACGATCTCATCGACGTTAAAATCACCTGTCGGTGGTGTAGGTCCCATTGGTGGTGTCATTGGACGAGATGGCATTCCACCTGGCATTGGGCGTGAAGTCATTGGACGAGATGGCATTGGGCCTTTACCTGCAGAAGGTCCAAACATTTCTTCCATCTTTTTCTTACGCTTTTCATCCACAAATTTTTTAATATCGAACACTTGAACTTTTTTACGTTCTCTAATAGGATAATCTGCTTTTGGATATTCCTTTCCCCAGAATCCATTTTGAATCATCTTAAAATTAGGCGTTAATTTTGTCTTAAATGGCATTGTACGTAAACGTAAAATAATCGTTTCAAACTGCTGTAAACGTTGCAAGTCACTGACTGTAACAAGTGGGGTGCTCGCTGTTTTATCCTTTTCTTTAGATTTTACTTCACCACACATTTTGCTGATTTCTTCCAACGCTGCTAACTCACTACTGATAAGATAAATAATGTTACCACAGTTACCCTTGATCGTCTCACCGTTTTCTTTTCCATATACTTGATACAATTGAGCAAAGTTCTGAATGATAAAGTTAAAGCGCATTCTTCTAGAACGGGATGCAGTAATCATCGTCGTGACATCTTTTAATGGTGGCATGTTGGCAAACTCGTCCAAAATGAAATTTGTACGATATTGTAGTTTCCCACCATTTTCTTGTGCTACATCAATTAATGTTTCATACGTTTGTTTCAAGAAGATCGTTACGAGTGAGTGATATGTCGTCTTCTCATCTTGCACAATGATAAAAACAGCTGTCTTTTGACGACCGATATCTTTAATATCAAAATCACTATGGCTTAACATCTCAGATAAATTTTCACGAGATGCAAACAATTTTATCTTTTGCTTAAATACAGATAAGATACTCCCCTTTGTTTCACTCGGTGCAATTAATGTTCCTGAGGCATTCGTATAAGCTGCTCCACTTGGATCTTTATCGCTAAAATATTCCTTAATATAAGTAGAGCCAGCTAACTTCTCCTCTCCAATATTGACCATCAAACTGATACTATTCAAATTGATCTCTTCTTCTTTTGCATCTTCAAATAAAGCTAAAGATAATCCAGCAAAGTAGTCAGCTGATGTCTTTTCCCAGAAAGGATCCTGATTTTTAGAATTATCATCATATAGTATGTTAGCTGCCAAGTCATCGATTAACTCGATTGCCTTATCTTGATTTCCGCTTTTATATAGATTATAAGGCAACGTCATTGGGTTCCATGAATTTCCTTTCAACGGATCACGGAAGTTTAAAACGACAATGTTATAACCTTTTTCACGTAATAAATTAGCATTTTCCTCGTAAATTTCTCCTTTAGGGTCGGTTACAATCATAGATTCACCATGTTTTGCAAGTAATTTTACTAATGGGTTAACCATGATCTGAGTTTTACCACTTCCGGTTGCTCCGATAATTAAGTTATGATATTCCCCATCATCCACCCATATTTCTTTTCCTTTATTAATCAAAGGAACTCCGGCATATGGAATCTCATCGTCGGCAGGGTTTACTTTTTTAATTTCCTTTTGAGCTTGTAATTCCTTTTCTTTTGCCCATCTAGAATATCCGCCCTTATCTTTTTTCCCAGCCTGTACTCCGATTCCTTTTTCTCTATCAAAGAAATAAGAAGAAACACTTGCAATAATCAATATCAAACATATTAAATATAAAACCATCGTTGGAAAAAAATATTCCGTAAACGCAGGGATCGGGTTAAATCCCCACAACGTTGATGACTCGATAAACTCTACAACATTTAATATTGCAATTGCAACAAAATATAAAAGTGCTACACAGAAAATACAAAATATCGTAATATCTTTTGAATCTGCTCTAAATTTCAATTTCATATCTACATGCCTCCTTGTGTTCCATTTATCTTATCTCTTAATTCTTCCTCTGATATATAACTTGCTCCTGGATCTGTGGATACATTACTTGCTCCTGGATACGCTTCAATTTTAATTCTTACTGTCCTTGTGACAGAACGATTATGATCATCCGTCAAAGTATATTCTACATTATAAGTACCTAACTTAGTATTGTCTATAGGTGTATACGTAATATGAGTGTGATCTTTTAAATCATTTCCCTCATAATCTGTTGCGGTTTTTACATAGGATAAATAATCAATTTCAAAATTTTGATAAACTTTGTTAGTATTTGAATAAACTTCAAAAACAGGATCTTTAGAAACTGGCTGGTGAAAAGTAAAGTATAAAAATACTCCCCATATTACAATACACACTACAATAAGTATTCCTGTATATTGATTTGAAGTTTTCATCATAACAAATCACCTCTATTTTTCTTTTTTTGCGTTCACTGGAACCGCAAAATTAATACCTGGGTATCGAGCTTTATAAGATGCCCAATTTTCTTTATGGAACCACATATTTCCAGAACCATAACCAGGTAGTGTAACATTACCCTCTGAAATCCAAATAGTCTCTCCATCAAATGCTTCTATAAATCCTACGTGTCCATATACTGTAATTCCTGATCCACCATATGGTGGGATACTGAATACCGCTCCCGGAGCTGGAGTATCACTCATTTGAAATTTACCAGGATTTGCCGTTACAATTTCTCTCGCATTTGACTCACCATTACCTCGTGCACCACTATCATATCCATAAACCTGATAGAATCTCGCCCAAGCAAACCATGTACACTGAGGTACTGCGAATGGATTTCCGTTTCCACTAAATAAAGAATAATCTCTGGAAACCGCAGAATCCTCGATAATTGGATCATCAACTTCACCAGTAAATCCAAAGTCTCCTGTACAATCCGAAGAACCTGTCATTCTCTCAATTTTAACAATTGTACCACTAAATCTATGATTTTCATCAAAATCATGATTATTTGTTCCATCGCTCATAAATAGATTAAAAGTCTCTGGACTATGTTTCTGCATATATACTTGATCAAAATACATATCGCCAAATGTATTGGCTTGCGTTAAACAGTATGGACTAGAATCATTATTTCCTTGTTTAGCATGCGGATCTGCAAGAACATCCGATAAAATAATATGGTATACATTTCCTGCATCAGTCGTAATACGATATCTCGTACCTATCGCTGTTGTAGGGTCCTCAAAATAATACGATCCAACTGCTGCTGTATAAAACTTTGTTCCACCTATTTCCATATAAGTAAAACCTAGTTCGTCTCTCTCTAATGTACCATATTCATTTTTCCCCAAAACAACTTCTGTACTCGGAGAACAAGTTCCTTTATCACAATTCCAAAAAGTATGTTGATAACTTCCACTAACCCATGATTGGTTTGCATAACCTCCAGTAAAACCACGGCTTTTCGTATCACATAATTTTATTTCCTCGTAACTTCCACAAGTCGATGAACTTCTCATCATTTGAGCAATCTCATTATAAGCTTCTTTCATCTGAAAAATTTGCTCTACAGCATCTTCTAAGAAATCTTTTTTCTTCTCTGGATTTGATGGAATATCTGCATCTACTTGTTCCATATGCCTTTCGATCCATGATTTTCCAGAACTTTCATCTAACATCCAAGCCTTATATTCATCATCGGATTTTCGAAGCGACCTGCCATCAGCAGAAGTTACCATTCCTTCAACTAATTCTTTGACTTCTCCAGTCATCTGTCCATAGTCTGTTTCTTCTCCACATTGAGTTACATTTCCATCAGCATCCACTTCAGGCGTACATTCACCACTCTCATTTAAATCCGCTAATCTAGCATAATTGGTGGCCGAAGCAATCCATGCAACATCTAATGTGACCCCCTCTTCTTTCCAGTCATCATAATGTTTCTTTAATTCATTATAGTAAGTTGTCTTGTCATTAGCAAAACTTCCATAAACAAAGAAGTTCCCAACGCTTTGGAAAAAATCTCCAACTGCATTTGCTATTCCTTTTACGAAATTGACAGCACCTTCAATTGGGGCAAATATGACATAACATACCACAGCCACCATTAAAAGGATTAGGATTATTGGAAACAATCCTAATCCTGCAAGTAATCCACCAATCATAAGTAAAGGGGCCTTAAGTGTTGGCAAATCGCCTCTCGCTTTACCAGCAATTTTCTTTTTTGCCTTGTCACCTAATAATTTCTTTCCCAATCCGGCTAAAAAATGCATGTCATCACCACCATACTAATGTGTGATTATAATCCTCCTCCTGAACCAAATGAATCTAATTCTTGTTCTGATACGATAACATTGATTTGCATACGACGACTACCACATACAAATAATGCTTCTCCCTGATTATAACCTTTAATACTCTCTTTCTCGTTGTCGTTCAAATCGATTAAACGAGCCAAATCTTCTACTGCTTGTTTTTTTAGTCCCATAACTAAGTAGTAAGAAGCGTTATCAAAAATCGCTTTTCCCTGCGTGATAACTGCATTATCACTAAAATCACTCGGTTGTTGTGTAATAATAATTGTTCCCGTGTTATACTTACGCGCACGTCTTTGAATTTGCGCCAAGAAATCAGCACCTAATGTATTATTTCCGCTTAACAATACATGAGCCTCATCCACTGATAATATCGTATTAACGCTTTTATTTAACGTCATTCCCCATGCGTATTTCAAGATATTAAAGAATAACGCATTACGAATATTCACATCCGCATTCATCAATTCCTTAATATTAAATACGATAAACTCACTCTTTGGCTTAATTGTCGTATGCCCATCGAAATAATAACGTAATTCCTTAACGATTGGTCTAATCTTTAATTCCAATTGTTCAAGAATGTCACGTTCATGTGTTTTTTCAGGCATTGACTTCAATTTTCCATAAATCGTAGCATATACATCTTTAAAGATAGGATAATCTCTTGATGTATATCTAGAAAAATCTGTATTGAAATCAATTCCAAATCGCTTATATGTTTCTTGTACAACCTCACTAAATAAAGTAATAACGTCCTCTGTAATACTTGGATCGTAATATTTAATGAATGCCTTTAAAGTTTGGAGTGTTCTTGTTAATACAGTATATCCCAATCCCTGTTTAATCTCATCTTCATCCGCATCCATAACAATTTCTAGTGGATTGATCATTCCATATTCTCCACCTTTTCCAAGGTCGATGAAATCTCCACCATATAATCTTGCCATTTCCTCTAATTCGCCTTCAGGGTCTATCATAATGACTTGACTATTATTTCTAAAGTGACTACGTAACATTACTTTAGCTGCTGTTGATTTACCACTACCAGAAGTACCTAAAATAATCATGTTTGCATTATTACGATTATGTTCTTTTTTGATTTGATATAAAAACTGATTAAACAGGATAACTCCACCTGAGAAATCAACTCCAAGTAATGTAGATAGTCCTGGGTCTTTAATACTATCAAAAATAAATGGGTACATCGCAGCAATCGTTGGAGATGGAATCGGTGTTCCAATTCGATCTTCTATATCTTGTTTTGGATAAATAGGTAAAATAGATTTTAATACTTTTTCTTGTTCAAATCGAAGTGGTACTGCACGTAACTCCATCGCTTCCAAATAACTTCTAACTTGTAACTTTTTTGCAACTAACTCTTCTTCAGAATTGGCAGTTATCATAATGTGTAACTGAAAGTCATAAATTTTCGACTGACTCGATGCAAGCATCTGAATAAAAACCTCTAATGATTCGTAATCTTGACGAATTCTCTCCTGAATCGTCTTATCATTTTCCTCTTGATATCGCTGTTTCAAATCAGCAATCTCTTTATTTAGCATCTTACTAATGACACTAAATGGCATAGGAATATGTTTAATAACTACCTTAATTCCGGATAAACTTGTTAAGTTTGCTAAAAATCCAGGGTTAATAAACTTTGGATAAGAAATCACTGTCATAATTGTAGCATACTTATCACTGATGATAAATTCGCTTGGTTTAAATTCTAATCCTTTTGGCGCTAATTGACTCTTAATATTCATTATGACATCACCGTCCCAAACGTCGTTGTAACTCCACCATTTAAGAAGTTATCCAAAATAATTCTCAAATCCTCATTTGTCGTTTGATGTGAAGATAATCCTGCATTTCCGAACTGTGTAATCAAAGTACGAATTCTCTTTTGAATTTTATCATCATCACGTTCTCTAAACAATAAGAAATACTCTGTATCTACAATGTTATTGTTCATGAAACTATTTGCTTTATTAATATCCTCGATAATCAACTTTCTTTTGATTGGACTTTGAATGGAATTATATAAAAGTTGTAATTGTGATAAATATACATTAATATCGACCGGACGGTCTGCAGCAATGATCCAAAATTCATAATCGATCATATTATAAACGTTCTTTAGATTATTGATAATTGCTGATTGCATATCATACTCCAGAATAAAAATATTACGAGGCATTATTTTAACACCTGTTACTTTTTCGTTATTATCTAGAATAATCATTCCATTTGTAATATTTTTAACAGGAACAAAACTTTCCTCTGTATATTTACTCTTTATCGCTGCCATCTAAGAAACACCATCCTTTCCAAACAAATTTTTGACGTTCTGTATAAAATAAATACATTTCCTTTAAAAAAGTCATAACATTGTGATAATGAGGTACTGGAAGTACCAATAGACCAGTGATTAGTCCTGGCATCAATGCCAAGATCGAGAACCATATATTATTGAGTGGGAATGCAATTAAGAAAATCAACGTCAATCCCACTCCAGCAGCAAACATAATCAGCTCGTTGGTTGTAAATAGTCCAAAAATATACAATGATTTCTTTGAGTTTGCTGGTATTAAAAATCCATTCATATCCTTTTAACCCCCTTTTTCTATTTTCCTTTTGTCTGGAACATAGGTCCAACTGTTTCTTTAGCATACTGATCGTTATCTCTAGCTTGTTTAAATTCGTCAGAAGCTTGAAATTGAGCACTAGCATTTGAGACAGCCTTAGAACTAGCATCGATCGCATCGCTTCTAAGATAAGGTTTATGCTCACTGTCTGCAAAGTCTGCAATCTGCGCTTCAGTATAATAGCGTGAATCATTAAATGCATTCGGTTCATCAGTTACTGCATCGACCATATCCGTAAATCCTTGCATTGCATCTGGATCTTTAATTTGGTCATATTGCTTATTCGCATAGGCATCCGTCCAATCTTTCCAGATTGATTCAGTCGTATTCTTTTCCCAATTGTCTAAATCTGCTTGCGCATTAGCAATTCTCGTTTTATTTCCGGATTGTTTTGCGGCTTCCAATGCTCCGCTCAATTGATACCAATTTCTACCTCGAGCATCTCTATTATTCATTTTTGAATCGCCTTTCAATGCTGCAGCCTTAGCTGCATCTTTTACTTTTTTAAACCCACCTGTATATTTTGACATTGCTTTTACCTTGTCTGCATTTTTTTCTCCGGCTGTTTTCATAAAAGCCATCCTTTGAAGTGTTGCTAATCGTCTTCCTTTAGGTGTCGTACCGTGCATAGCTTGCATACGTTTTGCTGTTTTTGTGGAAGCATCACTTGCAGCTCCAAATGTTTTCATAAAGCTCTTCTCATGTGAACCAGCTTTAGCTCCTCTAAAACCTCCTGTTAAGCCACCTCTAAGAGCTCCAACCACAGGATTTTGTCCATTTTCTTTAGCGGCTTTCGCTGCAGTCATCATTCCAATTCCCGTACCAGCAGCTAGTCCAACAGCTCCACCGATCACTGGAGATTTTTTAAATGGATTCATAGTGAAATCACCAGATTTAACTCCAAAGATATCAGAAATTAATTTTGGAGCTTTCTGAGCAAACATTAACAAACCTAATACGATAAACGCTGTTGCTAAAAGCCCAACATCTTCTGCTTGCTTTGTCGCTCCTTCGGCAGTATACTCGTAGAAACTAAATAATCCATTTGCACTAATCTCTTGAATAATAAATACGACAAAATATAGCGCAATCAATCTAACAAATACTTCTAAATAAGTAGAAATACATTCTTTCAGCCAATTATTAAATACTTTGTCACTTTTAGGCTCCACTCTCGCTAAAATAGGAACAGGAGCTAGTAATTGCAAGAAAGCAAGTTTTACTGCACGAATTGCAACATCAAAACAAAACATAAATAAAGTCCATGCTGCAAATGCTCCGGCAACGGTTGAAATTAAAAAGCTATAATTAAATGGACGATCCCCAGATTCTCCAGCCAAAATCGGATCCAATAATTTTCCAATATTTTGCTCTTTTACCGCTTCATTATAGGCCTCTACATTTTCTTCATAATCTGCATAATCACTTGATAATACTTGTTCTCCGTTTTCATTTTCTTCATACAAGTTTTCGTTTGGCGTAACAAATCCTCTAAAGATAGCAAACGCAATTGTCCTTCCACCACAGACACGATATGCTTGATTTTCTTCCAAAGAACAATCTACATCAATCGGATTTTGTCCATCCGGTGCAACATCGGAATCTAAAATTACTTTTTCTAGAATTCCAGCATTCAAAATAGTTCCTTGAATACGGAACGCTAATTGAAATATCGTTGGAGCCATAACGAGTAAAACGAGTGATATAATAATACGTTTTACTAACGATCCTGCTCCCATAGTTGAATCACTCATCTTATCAGGATTTGCAAATAATTGAATCAAAGAGAAGGCAACTTTGAATAACATTACAACTCCCACTAGAACATAAATTCTATTTGCAAATTCTTGCATAGATGCTTGGCTAATAACAGATATGTTAGCAATTTGTAGTATCATTTGATACAAACTTTCGATTAAGCCATAAACAATTTGATCTAATAAGAAAAAGAAACTAAGAAAAATATTAATTATCCATGTAATCATTTCTTCACTCTCCTCTTTTAGATATTATCTAAACATGACGATACATCCGGCCATAAAATAGCTAACAACGTATCAAGAATCACTGGTAATAAAATTATCACCATTACAATAATTGCACGTTTTGTAAACTTGGCAGCAGCTTTTTTTAACGCATCATCTTTGTCTCCTGCTATTGCTTGAATAAAATCTAATATTCCAAATATGACAAGTGCCACGACCATCATAACTGAAATAGTATTATAAATGTCTTTGATTAACGTTAACACCTCAGGACTCATAATTCCTTCACATGTTTTATCTACTGCAAATACGTTCGTCTTACCAGCAAAAAACATCATTGCTGTAAATAATGACATTGATATTCTATTCTTAATGTTGCTTTTTCTCATAATATCCCCACTTACCCATAATAGTAATTTCATTATAACACAAAAAAAGACAATAATAAATATGTTTATTGTCACTTTTCCATAGTTTATACGCCACAATTACCATTGATAAAACAATCTATACAACTCGTTACACTCGTCTTTCCTGTGGCTGTTCCAAAATTACTAAAGATAAACTGTACCAAAGTTACGATCAACATCGCTGCAATTGCCGCAACAATACGTCTTGTCAATTTTTTACCGGCTTTAGAAGTAGCATCTGCATCACTTGCCGCTGTTGCTTTAAAGAAGTCAATCATCCCCATAATAATCAAAATAATTGGGACAACAATTTTTCCTAAATTAACTGCATTTGAAGTTATCGTTGCAAGTGCTAAAGGAAGTTCAATAGATCCACCACAAGTCGTAGATGGAATATTATATGATGTTTCTTCTAAGGTTGGCCCATGCCCATTCGATACATTAGCTCCTGAGGTCGGGGTAGTTTCCTTACTAGGATCATACTGAGGGTCACTAAATCCACTACCGTTTTGTGCACAACATTTATTTCCAGAATCAGCAGCACTACCCAGACAAGGATTTTGCATACAATAAGGGCTTTTTTCTTGATTCGTTGTATCTTTTGCATCACATGCACTTAAACATGACGATTTATCTGCGCTTGAGCTACTATTACATCTTTGCTTACATGCAGCCACTTCTTGTTTTATAGTAGCATCGTCTTTTACTTGAGGCTGAGATTGTGGTTGTGTTGGTGCACCTGCCCAAACAGCAAGTACATTCACTGGAGAGATACACATACAAATAACAGCTAGCACGATAATATTTCTCATATATTTTTTTGAATTCATATTATTTCACCATCTTTACATAACATAAGTATACCATATTCATTTTTTCTTTCCAAGTTTTATGCACAAAAAAACAAGAATACTCTTGTTTTAACCAATAATTTTACTGATACAATCTACTGCTGTATTGTCTCCACTAGCATCTGCTAATACTCCAAATACTAATTTAACAACTGCAATAATTAAAAATACCATAACTGCTGCTATTACACGTTTAAAGAATAACGTTTGGTTCTTTTTAATTTCATCTTCTTTTCCAGCCATAACAGCTTTTCCTAAATCTAACATCCCCATGACGATTAAGATGATAGGAATTGCAATTTGAATAACTAAGATTACCATATTGATAATACTTACGATAGATCCTGGAATTGTGATACCTCCACAAATTGCATCTGGACTTACTAATGTAAACATATGTTACCTCCCTTGTTACAATAATTATATAAGAATTTCATAGAAATGTCAATTTTATATATTAAAAATTCCTAGTAGTTTACTCTTTTTTTCTTGTTCTCCTCCAGCTTGACGTGTAAATCCCGCTTTCGTTAAGAAAGAATTCAAAACCTGAATATTTACTTCTCTCTCGTTTAAAGGTGGCATGTTATAAAAAATTTTAATTTTAGATTCATACTCAAAATCTAACACATCTTTTGAACTTAGTAAACTTTGATTTAAAATAACTTTTTTCCCTTTTAATTTTTGCAATACTTTTCCATCAGTCATCATGAGTTTATTCAATTTAATGATAGATGGCTCTATTAGATAAAACACTTCTGTACAAAGGCTTTCTGCACTTGCACTTCTATTAATATCAATCAATATGACATCCTTATTACTGTACTTTGAAACTTCATTTCCTATTCCTTGAGTATTCGTACTAACCAATCCCTTTTCTCTAAAGAACATAAAGTCTCTCTTATCTACTTCTATCGCAACAACAGAATAATTTTTTTCTAATTGTTTTTTCATCATATAAATCAAAGTTGTCGCGCCAGAATCATCCGTCACGTTTTTAACGCCAATAATACGCCCATGCTCCGGTTGCATCAACCCTGTTTGATTTACTGAAGCTCCATCTTGCCCTTGAACGATAGGAGTTACAACATCCAACTGCTGGTATTGTGCTACATCTCGATAAGAATTTGGATTATTATAGAGATACATAATACCTTCTGCGTTTTTTGTAAAATTATAAATTCCCATCGATACCAGTTTAGAGATATAATCCGGTGATGTACTTTCCGGTGAATCATCTAATAGCAAAATAACTTTATCCATATCTAAAGATATCGATAGTTTTTGTAACGTCTTAACATCTTTATAGTTTTTGATGGCTGTAATATCTAAAATCATTCTTTGGTAAAAGAAATTTTGAAAAGTTGATATAATATCATCTACTTCAAACTCTCCAACCATCTGTTTAATGATATCAATATTAAGCCCTTGTAGTAATGATTGATATCGATTCGCTACAATAACATTCATTGATCCACCATCTCCTCTATTTAATCGTGAGCTTCATCATTATAAATTGTTTTGGTATGACCAGTTACAGGTGCCTCAAATCCATCGACAAGTGGGATATCAAAATACATATAAGCTGTTGCTATGTAGTAAGTTCCCCTCGTCTCTTTGACTCTCCAAACACAATAATGATGATTACTAGCTGTATTTAAGGCTTCGACCGTACCATCTACTGTTGGATTTGGACATTTTTGTTGACCATTTCGATTAATACGATATCCCATTTCAGTCAAAGTTTCTTCTATTTCAGCTTTTGTTTCTTCATCAAATCCCTCGTGTTCTTCTATTGCATTAATAATAATATTTTTTACTTTATATGCTTTCGAATAGCTTAGTGATCCGACGAATAGCCCACTAATGATAATCACAAATACGACAACAACATTGACAATCGCCGTATTACCTACCGCTTGATTCATCTCATCACCTCGTTATTACCTTTGAAATTGATATATTTGATCGGTTTTAGAATAAATCGGCAATTTTACTTTTCCTGCAACCGGCAAATCAAAATCAATATATGTTAAAACTCCGTAATTGTAAAATTTGTCATTGATTTTAAATTCATACACACAATACTGATATTTACCTGTGAAATTCGTCATGGCTCTAACACCGTCTCTTGTTGGGCAATCAACAGCTCCCTCACGGCGGTATCCTATAATAGCTAAAGTGCGATCGATTTCTTCATACGCAGGCCCATTGTATCCTTCGTATTTCTCGATCGCATTGATAATTCTACTATTGACTCTAAATGCCTTATTATAACTAATGGTACCAACCAAAAATACCACCATTAACACGAGGAAAAGAATGATGATATTGTACATAAATACATTTCCTAAACCTTCTCTCATAATTCTATTCCTCCATTATTATTTTTACTATTGGTTAGCGATCGCACCACACTCTTCTGGTGTTCCACCCGCATCAAGACATTCAGCTTTTTCTTGTTGACTTGTAATTAAGTTATTAATCATCGGGTAAGCGATTGCTGCGATAATACCAATCAAAATGATTGTAATAACTGTCATGTTTGCTTCTCCAGCTGCTTCTTTCATTCTTTCTCACCACCTTACACCTCTACCATTATTAGTATAACATATATTTTTTATTTTATAAACACTATATTTTATAAATTCATCATCATTGTCATTGAGAATAACATGAGTAATAAAATTCCTCCACCTGTTGTCATCAACATCATCATTGTTTTATTTTCCATTTTCTCAAGACGTTCTTTATATTTTTGCTCACGTGCTTTGTTTTGAAGTTGTGATACACTTCTCGCAAACATCATAAGTTGCTCTTGCTTATTCTCCTGTGATCCTAATCCTAAACGATATAATAAACGCATCATACGCATAGAATCACGTACTGGATATTCTTTTGCGAAATCCATATATGGATCTACACTAGAATCTCCCGCTTCAATTTTAGCAATCATTTCTCTTAATCCAGATCGGAAAATTTCCGGCGCTGTTTCAACAGAACGATTTAGCGCTACTGGAACTGTATAGTGTTGAACTAAAATTTCCAAACTCTTCAAATAATATGGTAACATTTGATTAATTCTATGCAAATTAGCTTTATAATACCCTTTTAATTTTTGATAAGGCAATTTAAATACTACAAATCCAACGATAACGGAAAATAACACATTTAAGAAATTTGCCTGTGACATCAAAATGAAAAGCATGGCTGCCGTTGCGATGAGTCCATTGCGCACGCGCATCCCAAACATTTTTTCGACATCGATACTGTCTCCATACTTTAATCTTAGGAGAAATATATAGTCTTCTTCCATTAAAATTCGAAAATACGGTTCCGTATCTCCAATAAATTTATGCATGTCAATATGATGGTTATAAGATAATACAAATATAATAATTACTGCGATTAAAATAAATTCCATTACTCAGCCCCCACATTCTCATTATAATATTTTTCACCATTTAATAGGAATGCTGTATTGACGATAATAATCAAATGTAATAATAATTGTACTAACATATTATCTAACATTTGAATATAGGTATCTACTCCTAGCAAAAACTGTACTAACATAACCATCAAATATAGAATAATTCCAAATTGTAAAAACTTTTTGTGGAACTGCGCACGGTCCATTCTATCGCTATATACGTTTTCAACAAGCATATCGATATCAAGAGACATATTTTCTAGTGCATCACTAGAGTCTTTCGCACCTTCATTGGTGATTTGTAAGAATAGTTGGTGCATGTTCTTTACGATATAGTAATCATATCTAGAATTCATATATTCAATAGACTGTTCAACCGTACCATTCTCGTAAGCCATATCTATCATCATTTTTACATCAGACTTTACAGGGTCTTCTAATACTCCTGATTCATACACTCCCTCTAACGCTTTAACAAACGATTGAGTGGTTGCAAATTCCATGATTGTATTTGTCGTATAAACTTGAATTTGCTCGAAGACAAACTCACTATACAATCTCTTACATCTCAAATAAGTCAGATAAGGAATCACTAGGACTGACAAACATGAATATATAATGGAAATAATCAGATTGTAAAAATATAGGTAAGAAATAACTGCTGCAGATGCAGCAAATACAACGATTTGAATGACATATTGTCTCGTCGAATACTCTTGTCCTAAATCTTTTACTTTTTGTCGTACTTCCCGAAATGAGTATGGTGCGTATTTTTCATAAATGACACCTGCTTGTTTCGAAATATATTTATATACGTTCTGCCCAGAATTTTTTCGATATGAATAAACGAAAATAAGGATTGCAGCAACAACTACAAATATAATAAACGTCATAATGATTCCCTCCTTATTCTACTGGTTTTACATTTGCAAACGGATTAAATGCTCCCGCTTGAGAAGTAGCACTTGCATTCTGCTGAGTACCTGTCTGTCCTACCGGCATAGCTGGCGTTTGATTTTGCACCGCAGATTGACTTGCTTGTTGTGCTTGTCCTTGCGGATTAGAAGTTACAGTAGAGGTTGTGGTATTCTCCACATCTTTCTCTGTATTATCTTCTTTTTCATTTAAGTCTGTTCGAATGATATCTTTTGGCAATTCTACGCCTTGCCCCTCTAAATATTCAAGTATATATTTACTAGGATTTTGTCTTACGACATGACCGTCGTTTAATTTTTTATAAATCACATTATATTTTGCTTCGTTATTCTCTGTTACGTAAAATTCAACAACAGAAGCGATCTCACGATGAAATCTCTTTGTTACTCTATCTTGATATCCACGAATATAAACACCTAATTGAACATAACGATAAATAGATTTCAAAAACTGGTCAATATCTTGATTTGTTTCCAACAAACTGTACATACGGTTCGGAATAGACTCTGCTTTATCCGCATGGATCGTCGATAAAATATAGTGACCTGATGAAATCGAGTTACGTACAGCCATAACTGCTTCCGCACTACGAACCTCAGATAACAAAATCCACTTTGGGTTCTGTCTCATACAAGTTACTAATACATCTGAATAAGAAGCAATATTATTTGTTTTCATTGCTACGATATCTCGATGTGGAAAAATTCGATCCAAGTGCAATTCCAAAGTATCCTCAATTGTAATAACTTTCTCATTTTCTTTGATATGAGAAGCCAGATATTTGACAAACTCTGTTTTACCAGAACCAGTTTCTCCACATACGATTATGTTGCAATGTCCTTCAATTGCCTTCATTAAGAAGTCATGAACATCAAGTGTAATATAATTTTCTGCTAATATTTTTTCTTTTTCCAAACGAATTTTCGCTGGTGTTTTACGCATTACGCAGGCGATTCCATTTCTCGCGATAGAATCGTGTACGAAATTCAAACGCAATTCTGCACTCTCCGCATCCAAGAAAGGGTGAGCCATGTTAAAGGTCTTACCCATAACGTTGGAACATTGGAAAGCTAGTTTTTCCATAAACGCATCATTGACCACATCATTTTCCACGCGGAAAATACCACGCGATAGTGTCTTCAACCATAATTGACCTCCATTACTATAAGAAATATCGGTTACATCATCATTTTCCAATAATTCTTTTAGTGGTCCAAAGTCAATCTGGGCAAACATTGCATCATTAAACATATTATGCACCTGCTTGTTCTTGGGTATTTGTATTATTTCCTGAATTGTTGTTCGTGTTTGTATTTGTATCTGTTGATTGATCAATTACTACTGTATTTGCGTTAATGAAGTCTTTTAAGTATTGTGTACTAACTTGTGTTTCTCCACTTTCATCAACTTCTTGTCCGTGTGGTACTGGGAATAATTCTACATCAAAATCATCCATGTAACTTGCTTTACGTAACAAGATATTGATTTCTGGATCTACTCCAAAAATTAACATTGATGGTGTACGTGCTTCTTCTGTATTTTCAAATACGTGACGTCCATCTTTATCCTTAACTGCTAATACTTTAATGTTTTCAACTAATTTACCTACCATGATTTGTCCGGTATCTGTTGTTGCTTTCATATAAATATCAATCTTATTACCAGGAAAAATTGAATTTCCGTATGTAGAATCCATCGTAACTGGGAAGTTATATACAACTTCATTTTTACCTACTTGCGTAAATGCTGAATCTGGTAATTCTTCCTCTGTTACTAACGTATCTTGATAGAACATACTACCTTGTGGAATTACAGTATTATAGTTACTATATTTTCCAATAACTTGTGATGCTACACGGATTACGTTGTCACTTAACACAACAGGTGCAACATCTACATATTCAATCATATCTTTTGTAATTTTCGTTCTTGGTTGAATCGTATCGACAGCTACTGGAATATTACGTACTGGTGTAACTGCATTATTAATCTGCATGTTATATCCCCAATATAAAATTCCGATAACTGCTACAACCCCGATAATTGTTACAGTATTTTTATTTTTCAAAAATCTTTGAAATGTTACTATTATATTATTCATTTTTATTCTCCTATTCTAATATGGCGTTTCTAGTATCGCATCTAATTTATTCGTTACATCAAAGTTAATTGTCTCTCCTGTAAAATTAGCTGTATTGGAGCTTGATACCTTGATACTAACTTTTGGCGGCATTTCATTCACGTCGTAAATCTGAATTTTATATGTATGCCCTAAATTTACGTTTTGTGCAAAGCGTCTTAAAAAATTTTCTACGAATTTCTCGCGATCGATTCGAATCGCACCATATGCACGATATGATGCAAAATCAAACGCATCGTACATCGCTGCTTCTGTTGTTTCCTTCAGCAAATTGAAGTTTTGTTCATCTGCGTTTGTAATGTTCTGAAAAAAGTTTACAAAAAATATTGAAATGACACCTAGTACAATAATAAATATTCCCCAAAACGATTTACTCACTTTCTCACCACCTTATTATCAACATCAAGGTCACAAATCTGCTCAAGATCATTCGGTGTTATCACAAATGTTCCCTGTAATAATCCTACTGGTGTATTTTTAAATACACATCGATCCCACAATTTGTCACCCTCCTTTCAAATATGACATACCGTCCTCTATTTTTATATTATATCACATATTTTTTTAATTTCTTATTCTTTTTCTGCAGTTTACATACTATTTGAACTGATAAATAAATTCTTGATTCCTCAAGCGGAAGTGAATTCTAATTTTCGTTGCGTTCTTCATCTCAGGAGTTACTTCGATATATGTGATACTTTCGTTTGTCGCACTCGTCGGCTTTACTTCTTTTATTTGGAATGGTTGTTCTTTCATCTTACCATCTATTTCATATTCGATCGTTCCAAACATTTGGATCAATTCAAACACCGTATCCACACCCCGTAATTGAATAGTGTCGTCCATTTTTAAAGAACCTGTTAATTTCAAAAGCGTCTTATCATAGTTACTTAAAATATCAGGTTTTACATACTCAATCGATGGAACACACTCGTTTTGTGCTACACAGAAATTATAATCTAATTTAAATTGATCGTTGATCTCGTATGAATTGATCTTCAATTTACTTTCTCCAAGGATAGTACCTTTGGTGTTCATTTCCCTGCCCAGTTGAACAGTCTCTGGTTTTAAATCTGTCATTAAATTCTTAGGATTCAACTTTACATTTACATACATTGCTTGGATTTTATTATCCTTGCTTTTTAATCCATTGATATATCTTAACATCATCGATTTATTTAAATAATTTGTAGGGACTTCATATGCAAGTAAGTACGTCACTTCTGACTGCGTTGGTATTTTTTCGTCTTGGTACAATGCCCCTAAATCTTTTAACTGATTTTTGTAAGCTTTTGTTGGATAATAATGCTTATCGCCAACATTTAACTCTAGTTTTGCAAGTTCTAAATGATCTGTCGGTTCCGATAACTTTCTTGTGGTAATCTCTAAAACCACTAAATTTTTGTAATTATCTAATGCATCCATTTTATAATCCGTATTTGTGATATAAGAACGGTTTACTTTCATCATAAAATCATAGGTGTAGAAATATTGACCTTCCTTATATTTCTTATCAGCCATTCCGGATTTAAAGAAAATAAATACCCCCAATCCCACTACTGCAACCACGGCAATAATATTAATTAATAATTTATTTTCTACATAGACATATTTCATATGTCGCCATCTACGTTTCAAATCGCGTTTAAACCGATCCGTATCTACCTCGACATCGACTTCAAACTCTTCGTTATCTTCCACTGCAATATCTAACTCTTGCAGATCTTTTACGAAATTAAACTTCTTAATATCAAACCCTGTCGCCCGCACAAAAGTCATGAGAGAAGCAATGATTTGAGCAATAAATGCGATATTTACAAAATCACTCATTGCTCGTGCGATCCGCGCACTTACCAATTGACCTTCCATTGTAACAATCGTATTTTTTATCAATACGAATATAACCGTGACAAAAATAAATGTGATAATGGAATATATATAGTATGTGATTGGTTTTTTCTTTAAATACATTAAAACTAGTACCGTAATCAAACCTGCTATAATTATTCCTATTACTAAATACACTCTAAAACTAATCAAGGAACTTGCTATATCTTGTCCAACGATGGATTCTCCTTGACTAAAATAGTCGCTAAAAAACTGCATGATATTCCATGTTTTATAAAGTAAATATGCCATCAATCCAGTTAAAATAACGTGAATCAATTTGAAATTTTTAATCAATATTGCATACGGTTTTCTTAATATCATATTGTTTCCCCACTATTCTACTATATACAGTATAACTGAAAAAACAGAAAATGAAAAGGAAAAATTCAAGCTTTTCCCATTTTTTTCAGTATTCTGCCTATTCATACATAAAAACAGATCGTTAAGATCTGCTTTGATTATTAGCGCTATATTTTTGCTTTTCTGTCATCATATATTCAGTAATCTGTGTTTCGATTTCATCTAGTGCAGCTTTTTGAATATTAGACAGATATACACGTTCTTTTACAGTATCTATGATCACCTTTCCCCAAACAATTCCCATTTGTACTTTCAAATCGTTAAATAGGTCTGGTGTAATTGCAGTATAAAAATATCCAAACAATAACCTTTTCTGTGCAAGTAAAATGCGTTTGTTTGTGAGCACTACTGCATACGTCGTAATAATATCTAATGGATTATTATTTTTTTGTGCAGCAAATGCGTAATAAACTTCTTCACCGGGATTCAAAAAGTTTTCCACAAGTTTGCTGTGTTGTTTAATTCTCCAAGCAACAGTTAGTGGATACTTCTTTTTAAATTGCAATATTTTTTCGTATACTACATTATTCATAGTTACCTCCTAAATCAACTATTCTTCAATCAAACCATTTTCTTGAAAGAATGTAACAAAAGTTGCTTCGTCTAAATATCCTGATTGTGTATCGACAATTTTTCCATTTTGTACAATCAACGTAAACGGTGTTCCAAAATCATCTTGTAATTCTTCAAAAGAACCGCTTAATTCTGATGATTCTTCTTCACTTAAATCTGTAATATTCAAATAATTAATTGTAATCCCATATAATTGAGCAATATTAGAGAGAACTGGGCGTGCAGAATTACATGCACTACAACCTGTTTGTCCCAATACGATAATTGATTTTTCAGAGTTGTCCTCAGCAATCAATTCTCTATATTTTGAAAAATCAATCTTTGTTAAATACTCATCATCAGTTTTTAATACAGCATCTTCACCTAAGATACCGTTTTCTTTATAGAAATTGAATAACCCTTCTTTATCGGTATATCCCATCTGTGTTCCTAAAACTTTTCCTTCTTTTACAATTGAAAGATGTGGAGTTCCAAACTGTGTTTCATCGACATTCAACATTTTTAACAAATCAGATAGATTTGACTGAGATAATTCATCTGTATCAATATAAGTATAATCAATATCATATTCTTCTTTCATCTCATTCATAATCGGAGTAAACTGTTGACAATATGAACATCCAGCTCTTCCTAAATAAATAATTTCTGTTTCTTTTGAATTGACCAAATCTTTATATTTTTGCATCAACTCTTTTTCTTGTTCTTTGCCTATATAACTAATTCCTATAGCTCCTACGACAACTATTATAATTGCTATTATAATCGCTATAAGTTTTTTATTTTCTGTCATTCTAACTCACTCTCCTTCTGTCTATTTCGTCTTGGAAGACTCTTCTTTTTCTGCCCCTAATTGTTCAATTTCAAATCTCTTTAATGTTTCTATCGCATTTTGCAAAGCTTTTTTTCTTTTACTCGTATCACTTTGTTTCCATGCTTCCTTGATGGATCCCAATGTTACACCGCTACCTCCCATCAAAAGAAACATCATAAAAATTTCATGTTCCTGTAGCGAAAAAATAAGATCTAAAACTGTCGCAGTCGCAAGAACAGATATTGTAGTTAATAACATGTTTTTAAATGCATTTTCATCCCAAGGAGTGTTTTCTAAAATCTTATTTTCGGCATATATATAATTTCTTATGTTTTCTATATCCGTTTGATTTTTCTCTATCATTTTATGTGTTTCCTTCATTGCATCTCTGCTATAGTCAATTCTGTCTCTTCTTTGCCAGCCAAATCCGGTTTCTGGTTTTGCTAGTTCTTCATTGATTCTTTTTTCGTGCTGACAATACACCTTCACTACATAGTTACTATTTCCTTCTATAGGCACACACTTAAACTTCCTTGACATCATCTACACTCCTTCCGATCATAGCTTTCGCTTCTGCTTGAAACAACTCTATTAACTGTTTCAAGCTCTCTTGATTTTCAGGTGCCTTTGCATCTAAAACATCAATTCTATCTTGACCATTTTCCTCTTCTACAATCCCTATCATTGGTAGTGCATATTGATCTGTACTAACAAGGTATAGCATGTTTTTTTCTTCATATAAAACACTACCTGCCACTGTAAATAATGCACCACTTTGGAATTGTATCGTATCTCCTACTTGATATTTTTTCTCCATTTTCTCCCTACTTTCCACAACATTGCTTGTACTTTTTACCAGAACCACATGGACACGGATCGTTGCGTCCTACCTTTTTTACTTTCTTTGGTTGCCGTTTCTTTTCTTTCTGTGGGTCTCTCACAGCTTCACCTTTGGCAACTTCTTTACGTTCTGTATTTTGTCTTACCTCGGCACGAAGTAAGTAAATCGTTGTCTCTTTATCTATTGTATATAGCAAACGATCAAATAATTCATAACCTTCTGTTGTATAAGCTCGTAAAGGATCTTCTTGTGCATACCCTCTTAAGTGAATTCCTTCACGTAAATGCGACATTGTGTTAATATGTTCCATCCAGTGAGTATCAATAACGCGAAGCGCAACTGCTTTTTCAAACTCGTTTCGAATATCATCTGGAACTTCACTCATCTTATCTACGTACTCTTGATCTACGCGATTAAAAATATAATCAACCACTTCTGGTATATCCATATTTTCGATCTCATCAACTTTCATATCTTTTCGCAACAAGTTTTCATTCACTGCTTCGACAATCTCTGAAAGATCTTTTTCAGTTAAATGTCCTTCCGGCATAATATGTTCGTGTACTAAATCTTCAATATGATTGTGAATCGTCTCTTTAATGGTATCACTAATAGATTCACTATCTAATATTTCATTTCGCTTATTATAAATAATTTCTCTTTGTTTATTGATGACGTCATCATATTGTAATAAAGTTTTACGAATATCAAAGTTATTCCCCTCTACTCGGCGTTGTGCTGATTCAATCGAACTTGATAACGCCTTATTTCGAATTGACATATCATCTGAAAAACCAACACGTTGTAATAAAGCTTTTGCTCGGTCTGTTCCAAATCGTACCATCAAATCATCTTCGAAAGATACACAGAATTGTGAAAATCCAGGATCTCCTTGACGACCAGCACGTCCTCTTAACTGATTATCGATACGACGTGACTCGTGACGCTCTGTACCAATGACACAGAGTCCACCAAGCTCTTTTACTTCATCAGTTAATTTAATGTCTGTTCCACGACCAGCCATGTTAGTAGCGATCGTAACTGCACCTTTTTCTCCAGCCTTCGCGATAATTTCAGCTTCACGTGCATTATTCTTTGCATTTAATACTTCATGTGGAATATTCTTCTTTTTGAGCATAGAACTAATTAATTCACTAGTTTCTACGGCAACTGTACCAACCAACACTGGTTGTCCTGTTTTATGACGCTCTACAATTTCATTTACGATCGCCTTGTATTTTCCCTTTGCTGTTGCAAAAATCAAATCTCCATAGTCTTTACGAATCACAGGCTTATTCGTTGGAATACAAATAACATACATGTTGTAAATGTCTCTAAACTCTTCCTCTTCTGTCTTCGCTGTTCCTGTCATACCAGCTAACTTATCATACATTCTAAATAAGTTTTGGAACGTAATCGTAGCAAGTGTTTTCGTTTCCTCTTGAATTTCGACACCTTCTTTTGCCTCGATTGCTTGATGTAATCCATCAGAATAATTTCGTCCTTGCATCAAGCGTCCAGTAAATTGATCTACGATGACAATCTTACCATCAGCAACGACATAATCCACATCGACTTTCATTGCATAATTCGCTCTTAAAGCCTGATTGATATGATGAACTAAGTTTGTGTGCTCCATATCATAAATATTATCAACACCGAATGCTTTCTCTGCTTTTGCAATTCCCTTTTCATCTAAAGTAACTGCCTTTGTCTTCTCATCATAGATATATCCGTCATTTTCCTTCAATGATTTTACAAAGCGATCTGCTTGTGTATATAACTTTGCAGACTGCATTCTTCCTCCAGAGATAATCAACGGAGTTCTAGCCTCATCGATTAGAACGGAGTCAACTTCGTCGACGATTGCAAAGTTTAACTTACGTTGTACGCGAGATTCTGCATTAACTACCATGTTATCACGTAAGTAATCAAATCCAATTTCATTATTAGTAGAATACATAATATCGCACTGATATGCTTCTCTTTTTTCCTGTGAAGATAATTCTCTATAGTTTACTCCAACTGTCAATCCTAAGAATCGATAGATATTTCCCATCCATTCCGCATCACGTCCAGCCAAATATTCGTTTACTGTAATAATATGTACTCCTTTTCCAGTTAAAGCATTCAAATATGCTGGCATCGTAGAAGTAAGCGTCTTCCCTTCTCCAGTTTTCATCTCAGCAATATTTCCGTAATGGATTGCAAGCCCACCAAGAATTTGTACATAATATGGTTTCTCACCAATCACACGGAATGCCGCTTCACGTGCTACCGCAAACGCTTCCACTTTGATATCTTCTAGTGTTTCACCATTTTGTAAACGCTCTTGAAATTCTTTTGTTTTCGCTTTTAATTCTTCATCACTTTTTTCACTCATTTCAGCATCTAATTTTTCTATTTCATCAGCTATTTTCTGAAACTTAGTTAATTCTTTATACTCATGATCAAAGACTTTTTTTAAAAAGTTCATTTTATCATCCTTTCTAACTCAACTTATATTTTATCAAATTATTCTTAAAAATCATAGTGAAAATTAGGTGAAATAAGAAAAAAGGACGAATTCGTCCTAATTTGTTTCTATCATTCCGTATCCGCCATCTTTTCTCTTGTATAAAATACATACTTCTCCTGTATCGGCATCTTTAAATACAAAGAATTCATGTCCGATCAAGTTCATTTGAAGAATTGCTTCTTCTTCACTCATTGGCTTCATCTCTATCTTTTTACGTTTTACAACAGTTTCCTCCGGCTCATTTTCTTCTGCTTCAAAATTCATGTTAAAATCGATCATGCTAGGCTTTGTTGCTTTCTTTTGCATTCTCGTTTTGTTTTTTCTAATCTGTCTTTCGATCTTATCACTTACTAAGTCAATTGCTGCATATAAGTCTTTGTTTCTCTCTTCTCCACGTAAAATCATTTTTTTCGCTGGAATTGTAACTTCTACAATTTGGTCAATTCCTCGTATACGAACTAACACATTTGCGGT
>artificially_reared_2__coassemble_335_pt1 | contig 26433 bp, 33 predicted proteins | sample artificially_reared_2__metabat2_low_PE_043 | metagenome-assembled genome bin artificially_reared_2
TATATGATCGATATTACATATCACGATATTGGAAAAGTAAAAGACTTTAAAGTCGGTACAGAATAGAATAATATTTTTAGAAGTCCTCGCATACCATAGTAGGGGTGAGCACATGCTAAAAATATTATTTTTTTGTGTATTGCTTTCATTTTCCATATGTTATACGAAGAGTTTAATGTATTTGATAGATAGACGACGATGGATCTTTCAACTGATGTTTTCTCTTTTGTGGATACTTCCAGAACTTTTGATTCTTTGGGTGTGCTACCACATGAAGATGCCAGAAGCGGTCGTTTTTTCTATGATAGAGTCGTTTTTGGTTCTTATGATATGTTTTGGACTCTTTCAGTTTCTATTTTCTCTTTCGTTTGAGAAAAGTACGAGTCGGGTCTATCTTATCTCACTCTTTTTATATATGATGGTCGTTTTAAATCTCTCTCTTACTAACGTGGAAGAGGAAATGTTATTTGGAATATGTGTTCCAAGTTTGTTGTTTTTGGTGTTATACATGGTTTCTCTTTTATTTGGACATGAGAAAGTTGAGATTCCCGATATTGTCAAATCATCTCGGTGGGTGCTTCCTTCTTGTATTTTTCTTTTGGTTGTGCTTGCGTTTTTACTTCAAACGGGAGCTTGTACAAAAAAAATGTTACTCCTTACGATCGTCATTCCAAAAGGAATCACATATTATGCTTTTGCACGCCGAAAGATAAATTTAACATCTTCTTTTTTCTACGATGGTATGGTACGATTTTACTTAGTGGGATTATTTGATATTATCTATGCGAGCGGGGTTATATACCACGTAGTAGGAAAGGGGACATTAAAGGTCGCACAGGGTATGATCTATCTCATTTTAATGTTATATTTATATTGCTTCCCACTAGTGAAACAAGATAGATGGGTTTCCTTATTGGTCTCATTTAGTGCATCTCTTCTATTCTTATGGAAGGTATTTCAATAGTTCTTGCCAAAATACGCGATATGTGATAAATTAGTATGTAGTGAAAAAGGAGGGAACGCACGTGGAAATTGCTTTAATCGTGATCTCGATTTTATTAATTGCTATCGCACTTTTACAAAGTGGAAAAGCAGAGAGTGCTTCACAAGCTTTAACAGGTGGTAGTGATGCATTATTCGCAAACCGTAAAGAGCGTGGTGGAGAGTTATTTATTACTAGACTTACAATGGTTTTAGGTGTTGCTTTCTTTGTGATTTGTATCGTACTTGGAATGTAGAAAGAATAGAAGTGGTCGTTGCCACTTTTTATTTTTGCGGCGACTTGCAAAATATTTAAAATGGTGTATAATATGTATCCCATGCGAAAAAAACGCATAGGATGAAGAAAGGGGAAAGTTGTATGAAAAAGACAAAAATTGATGTAAAACCGTGGGAAGCATATGAGACGATAGATCATCAGCATGCCGATATTTGGGATGAAAAAATATATGAACAAAATGAAAAGATAAAGGAAATTTACGAGGAACTAAAACGTCTTGAACTTCAAAATGCATCACGTTTAGAACGTGGTATTAGCATGATGAGAGACGATGAGATTACTACTGATTTTCCTTATTTATATCAAGCATATCACAACGAGAAAAAGGGAGAATTTCAATTTTTCGATTATATGCCGCAAATTCCAAAGTATGTTAATATGTCATTTATTTTAAGGGCATATGAAAGAATGCTTTTAGATTGCCGTATGTTGCAAGATTTGTATCGTGTAATGCAAAAGAAATCTGAGGGACAATTACTAGAAGATAGTATGGAAGATAGAATTGTGATTCCTCAAGGTCAGTTGGTATCAGTTACATGTTATGAAGAGGCAAAAATTCAGAAGCCTGTCGTACCAAGTGTACCGAGACGATCATATGAAAAAACGGTTCAAAAAGTCAGAAAATAAAGAAATTGTACGAGATCGTGCAATTTTTTTATTGAAATTAGCAATCTCTTGCGTTTTTCTTTTGCCTTTTTTCTAAACTTTGATATAATGGTTTTAGGGTGTAAGTATGAAGAGTATCTATGACAAAACATTAGAACAATTAGAAGAATATTTCGAGTCGATCGGTGAGAAAAAGTTTAAGGCAAGACAGCTTTACGATTGGTTATATAAAAAGAGAGTGACTTCTTTCGATGAGATGACAAATATCAAAAAGGAGTTACGTACTTTTATCGCTTCGACTTATACGATGGAACCTTTAAAAATATTGGAACGTCAAAAGGGAGATGACGTTGTCAAATATTTATTTGAATTGAAGGATGGAAATAAGATTGAAGCTGTTTTAATGTTACATGATTACGGCAATAGTTTATGTGTATCTAGTCAAGTTGGATGTAATATGAGTTGCACGTTTTGTGAGAGTGGGCGACTCAAAAAAGTTCGCAACTTAGATCCTTCTGAGATGGTATTACAAATTATGATGATCGAAAAAGATTTAGATCTTACGATCACTCATCTCGTTTTAATGGGAATCGGTGAGCCTTTTGATAATTACGATAATGTGATGAATTTTGTCGATATTATCAATTGTCCATATGGTATCGGACTGGGTTCAAGACATATCACGATTTCCACTTGCGGAATTATTCCTAAGATTAAAGAGTTTATGCACCATGGAAAACAGGTGAACTTGGCAATCTCTCTTCATGCACCAAACGATACGTTACGTAGTAAGATTATGCCGATCAATCGTGCATACCCATTAGAGGAATTGATGAGGACGGTTCGTAAGTATATTTCGGTTACGAATCGTCGTGTTACATTTGAATATATTTTATTGCGTGATGTAAATGATACAGAAAAATGTGCATTAGAACTATGCTCTTTATTAAAAGGAATGAATTGTTACGTTAATCTCATACCATATAATGAGACAAGTCATATCATTTATAAAAAGAGTGAAAAGGATCAAATTATGAAATTTTACGATGTATTAAAGAAACATCATATTCAAGTGACGATTCGCAAGGAATTTGGAACGAAAGTGAGTGCGGCTTGTGGCCAATTAAGATCAAATTATGAGGAGGGCGCCTAATGGAATATTATTATCAGACGGATCCAGGAAAAGTAAGAGATCACAATGAAGATAGTGTAACGATTGTAAAAAATCAAAGTGGTGAATATTTGCTCGCTGTTGCAGACGGTATGGGTGGACACCGCGCAGGAGAGATCGCATCTAGTATCGTGATCGGAAATATCGGAACGCATTTCAAAGAAATGGGGAAGATTGGAACGAAGGAAGATGCAGTTCGTTGGCTGAAAGATGCGGTAAGTGAAGCGAATGTAGAAATTTATAAATATACAGCAGAACATCCGGAAAGTGAAGGAATGGGAACGACGATCGTAACAGCGATTTTAACGGACGACTTTCTTCTTTTCGGAAATTTAGGAGATAGCAGAGGATATGTTTTAAAAGGTGGTAAGTTACACCAGATTACGACGGATCATACGCTTGTTAATTTGCTTGTAAAAAGCGGTGAACTTACCGAGGAAGAGGCAGAGCATCATCCTCGTAAAAACGTTTTAATGAAAGCTCTTGGAGCAAATACGAAAGTAGAGATGGATATCATCGATGTCGAGACAGATGTGGATGGAATTTTACTATGTAGTGACGGACTTACAAACATGTTAGATCACGATCAGATTGAAAAAGTACTAAACGAAGATTTGGAAATCGAAAAAATGGTACAGAAGTTAATTTATAAAAGTAATAATAGGGGTGGAAATGATAACATTTCTATTGCTTATTTAAAGAAAGAGGTGGCGTAGTGTGATTGTGAAAGGACAAAAGATAAACGACCGTTATCAGATTATTCGTAGTATCGGTGAAGGTGGGATGGCCAATGTATATCTTGCTTACGATACGATTTTAGATAGAAATGTAGCTGTTAAGATCTTACGAGGAGATCTTGCAGATGACGAGAAATTTGTTCGTAAATTTCAAAGAGAGGCAATTAGTGCAAGTAGTTTGAGTCATCCGAATATCGTCGAAGTTTACGATGTCGGAGAGGACGATGGAAAATACTTTATCGTTATGGAGTATGTCGATGGACGTACGCTTAAAAGTTTGATTAAAAAACGTGGGGCTTTAACGTTACCAGAAGTGATCGATATCATGTTGCAACTTACGAGTGCGATCGCACATGCACATGATAGCTATATTATCCACCGTGATATCAAGCCACAAAATGTCTTGATTCTAGACGATGGAATGGTAAAGATTACGGACTTTGGAATTGCGATGGCTTTAAATAGCAACGAACTTACACAGACGAATTCTGTGATGGGATCTGTTCACTATTTACCACCAGAACAAGCAAATGGTAGTGGATCGACGATTAAAAGCGATATTTACTCACTTGGAGTATTAATGTTTGAACTTTTAACTGGAAAAGTACCATTTAAGGGAGATAACGCAGTTGAAATAGCAATCAAACAAATGAAAGAACCAATCCCAAGTGTGTGCAAGATCAATCCTGAAATTCCGCAGAGTGTTGAAAATATCATTTTGAAAGCGTGTGCCAAAAATCCAAAGAATCGTTACGAAAATGTACGAGAGATGCATGAAGATTTAAAAACATGTCTTTCTAAGGAGCGATTAAATGAAGCTCGTAGTACGTATCAATATGCAGAGCAAGAGGTAGATGAGGGAACGAAACGACTTCCAAACTTAAGTCGACTCGATCATAGCAAAGCACTTGACGAATTAGAAGAAGAGGAAAAGAAGGATAAAAAGACAAATCGAGCGCTTATTATTACAGGAGCAATTTGTGCAGGTCTTGCAGCACTTCTTATTGCGTTCTTCTTTGTCATTCCAAAATTGACAAATAGTAAAGAGGTTGAAGTTCCAGATGTGACAGAGATGACAGAGACGCAAGCAGAACAAGCATTAGAAGCTGCTGGATTAGAAGTAGCAACGAAGACTAAGAGTGAATATAGCGATGATGTCGAAGAAGATAAGGTTATTAAAACGGAGCCTTCTAAAAACAGAAGTGTAAAAAAAGGAACGAAAGTAACGCTTGTCTTATCGAAAGGAAAGAAGACATTTAAAGCAGAAAACTACGTTGGAAAGAATTATTATGAAGTCAAAGCTCAATTAGAAGCAAAAGGGATTAACGTTTTAACAGAAACGAAAGAAGTGTCGAATGAAGAGGGGGCACAGGAAAATATCATTTTAGAGCAGAAGACGGCATCTGGTGCACAGCTCGAAGTAGGAACGAAGTTATCGAAGGGAGACACGGTAACGTTAGTCATTCCTGATATTTATACGCAGTATCCTGACTTTGTCAACGATCACTGGAATTTAAGTAACGTTCAAACTTTCTGTAACGAACACAATATCGTATTAAATATCGAATATAAAGAGACGAATGATTATATAGAGGGAACGATCATTTCACAGTCTCGTGTTGCAGGAAGCAAAGTGGTTGCAAATACCGCATTGAAAGTTGTCGTTGCAAAGGCAAAACCAACGCCTACACCGACACCTACACCAAGCCCAACACCAACAGCGACAGTACCTGATTCAGGGTCTTCTAATACAGGAGCGTAAGATGGAACAAGGTAGAATTATTAAGCTTGTAAGCAATGATTATACTGTACTCAAAGATGGAAAAGAATATGTCTGCAAATCGAGGGGAAAGTTTCGCAAGATGAAGCTTTCTCCTCTTGTTGGAGATATCGTAAAATTCGATCAAGAACAACGTTATATTTTAGAGGTATGTCCACGTAAAAACGAACTTGTAAGACCCCCTGTTAGCAATGTCGATCAAGTTGTTATTATTACGAGTGTGAAAGAACCTGATTTACAGACAAATCTACTCGATAAGTTACTTTTGACAGTTTCTTATCATCGAATGAAACCGATTATTTGTTTTACAAAGCTAGATTTACTTACAGAAGAAGAATGTGAAAAAATAAAACCAATTTTACAATATTATGAAAAAATAGGATACGAAGTTTATTTTAATACGGAACTTGAAGAGATCGCATCGTTGTTCGAAGAAAAGGTCACTGTTTTTACAGGGCAGAGTGGAGCTGGGAAATCGACTTTACTCAATCGTTTGGATACTAAATTACATCTTGCAACAGGTGAGATTTCTCTTGCCTTAGGTAGAGGTAGACATACGACGAGGCATGTCGAACTTTTACCAGTCGGAAATGGTCTTGTTGCAGATACCCCTGGATTTTCTTCGATATCTTTTCGTGGTATGAAAAAGCAAGAGTTAAAAGATCACTTTATCGAATTTGAAAAGTATCAATCTGAGTGTAAATATAAAGATTGTATGCACGATAAAGACGATCATTGTAAAATTAAAGAACTTGTAAAAGATGGGACGATTTTAAAGAGTCGATATGAGAATTACATTAAATTTTTAAGAGAGAAAGAAATGGAAAAAGAAAGTTGGTGATGTATGAAAGTATCTGCTTCCTTTTTGTCAATAGAGGATCAGTTAGAAGATAAGATCCAAACATTAGCGCACGCGAATCCTGATTACTTACATCTCGATATTATGGATGGTAACTTTGTTCCACGTAAGACGTGGTCAAAGGATGAGGTGAAAACACTTTTAAAAGATATTGATACACCATTGGATGTCCATTTGATGGTAGAAGATATCGAGATGTATGCAAGAGAATTTTCAGAGTTGCATCCTGAATTTATCACATTTCACATTGAAGCGACACGTCGCCCTGAAGAGATCATTCGATTTATTCATCATTTGGGATGCAGAGTTGGAATCACGTTAAACCCAAATACTTCACTTGAAAACATCATTCCTTATTTAGGAAAAGTAGATCTCGTTTTAGTGATGAGTGTTGAAGCAGGGGCGGGTGGACAAGAGTTTCTTCAAAACAGTATCGATCGTATTCATCGTTTAGAAGATATTCGAAAGCAAAATGGATATGAATATTTGATCGAAGTTGATGGTGGAATCAATGAAGTGACGGCTTTTTATTGTAGAAATGCAGATATTCTCGTTGCTGGAAGTTATATTACGAAAAGTGATGATTACGGACGTGCAATCGAAGAATTGAAGCGCGTGTATGAAAAATAAGAATATAGAAACATTCTTATTTTTTTATTTTGGAGTGAGAACAGTTCATAAGTGACATTTTTGTAATTGATAAATCATAAGAAAAGTGCTATACTGGATAAAGGTTAATAATGAGGTGAAAAAGAAATGGAAAAAGTGGTGAATCAACTTCGCGTCTTATTTGGAAAGGCGAAGATTAATTCAAAGTCATATATGAAGACGAATGTATTGTTTTTTACTTTTGTTATCACATCTCTTTTAAATGCAAGTTTACTTAGATTTTTAACAGTAAAGAACTACTTCGATATAAAGCCTGTGATCGCCGATCTCGCTGTCGTTGTGATCGTTGGAGCCTTCGGATATTTTATCAAACCGAAAAATCAATTTAAGTATTATTTTGCTTGGTCGATCTTTTTTACGGCCCTTTGCATTATCAATTCAATGTACTATACAAACTACTTATCATTCGCCTCTCTTTCGTTACTTGCGACATCATTGCAAGTTGTCGACGTAGGGGATGCGGTTGTAAAAAATGTCATGGAATTAAAAGATTTTTGCTATCTCTGGCAAATTCTTGCCATGCTTTTAGTCAATAGTTCATTAAAGAAAAAGCAATATTATGATATGGTTGCAAAAGTAGAAGTAGGAAAGATTAGAGCACTCAATACATTGGTGTTTGGGCTTGTATTGATCGGATTTTTTATCTCTACTTTGACAAGTGTAGATATTAGCCGTTTAGGAAAACAGTGGAATCGTGAATTTGTCGTTATGAAGTTTGGTATTTTTACATATCAAGTAAACGATGTCATCGCGAGTTTAAAACCGCAAATTAGTCCTTTGTTTGGGTATGATGAAAAGGCAAGAGAATTTAGAGAGTATTATGAAAATCGAGATAATACGAAAAAGACAAATGAGTATACCGATATTTTCAAAGGGAAAAACCTTTTGATGATCCACGCAGAGAGTATGATGTCATATTTACTCGATACGGAATTTAACGGGGTACAAGTAACTCCAAATCTGAAAAGATTGGCGAGCGAAGGAATGTATTTTTCTAACTTCTATGCGCAAGAGAGCGTAGGAACGAGTAGCGATAGTGAGTTTACGTTAAATACTTCACTGATGCCTGCTACAAACGGAACGGTATTCGTAAGTTATTGGGACCGCGAATATGTAACGATTCCAAAGTTATTGAAAGAACAAGGATACTATACGTTTAGTATGCATGGAAATAAGGGAAGTATGTGGAACCGTTCTGTTGTCCATACAAAGACATTTGGATATGATAAATTCTACAATTATAAAGATGACTTTAAGATTGATGAAACGATTGGATTAGGTCTTTCTGATAAATCGTTCTTTAGACAGGCTGTACCAAAAATTAAGAAGATAGAAGAAAAACATCAGAATTTCTACGGTACGATGATCATGCTTTCTAATCATACGCCATTTGACGATGTTGAACACATGGATACAACGTTAGATGTTACGATGAAATATCAGAAAGTAAATGAAGAGACTGGAGAAACAGAAGAGGCAGTCGCACCATATATGGAAGGAACCATCTTAGGAAATTACTTTAAGTCAGCACATTATGCGGATGCTGCCATCGGACAGTTTATGGAAGATTTGGATAAAGCTGGTATTTTAGATAATACGGTTGTCGTTATCTATGGAGATCACGATTCCAAATTAAAGAAGAGTGAGTATGATAGATTCTATAATTACGATCCAGCAACGGACTCTATTAAATCAAAAGATGATCCAACATATAAAGAAGTTGACTTCTATCAATACGAATTAAATCGAAAAGTACCTCTCATTATCTGGTCGAAAGATAAAAAATTCGAAAAAGAAGTTACGGAGGTTATGGGAATGTACGATGTGCTTCCAACTCTTGGAAACATGTTTGGTTTCTATAGTCCATATCAATTAGGACACGATATCTTCAGTGTAGATGAAAATGTCGTTATCTTTCCAGATGGAAACTGGTTGACGAATAAGATGTATTACAACAGTCAAAAAGAAGAGGGGAAACCATTGACAAATGAACCAGTAAGTGTTGAATATATTCAAAAATATAATCAATATACAGAAGAATTATTATCTGTTTCAGATTCTATTATCGTGTATGATTTAATTAAGAAGACAAATGAAACAGAGAAGTTGTTAGAACAATATCAACAAAATTAAGGGGAATGTATGAAAAAGAAAAGAAAATTGAGTAAAAAGAAAATCACGAAATTCATTATTTTAATTGTTGTCATTGTTGCACTTTGTGTTGGAGTATTCTTTGCAGCAAAGACTTTTCTAGGCGGAAAGAAAGAGAAGGAAGTAAAAGTTGTCGACAACATCGAAAAGTATGGGTATACATTAGATGAGAATGAGACAAAGTATTATAAATCATTATTTGAAGATTTGAAAAAGGTGTTAAATGCAAATGAGGTCGACGAGGAAAAATATGCTTCTCTCGTTTCTCAATTGTTCTTGACGGATTTCTTCAATTTAGAAAATAAACTTTCAAAGAATGATGTAGGTGGTTTACAATTCGTATATACTGACTTTCAAGGAGATTTTCAAAATTATGCGAAAGATGGAGTGTATCAATATCTAGAGAATGATACATACGATGATCGTAAGCAGGAATTGCCAAAAGTAAGCGCAGTAGATATTGTCAATGTAGAACAGTCTACTTTTGAGTATCTTGATCAAGCAGATGAAAAGGCATATGTCGTAGAGGCGAAGATCTCTTACGAAGAGGACATGGGATATCAATCAACAGCGACACTTACTTTGATACACCGTGATCATAAGTTGGAAATTGCAAAGATGTCAAAATAAAAGTGGTAAGAAAGCTTACCGCTTTTTCTTGTCAAAGAATAGGAATGTTGATATAATAAATATAGTGAGAATAAACAAGAGGTGTGAGTTATGGATTTAGTTATCGTTGTAATATTACTTTTATTAGTAGCATTTATTTATAAGAAATTTAGTAGTTTTATTTACTTTTTTGGAATCTTAGATATTTTCTTTCGATTGACAGCTTTGATCAAATATCAACTGGATATTCCAGAGGTAACTCAATTTTTTAATAAGTATGTACCGGAATCATTATTGGGAATATTTCAGAAATATTCGACGGGTGTTTTCCAAGATATTTTGACTTGGGGATATATTATTGCAATGGGAGCTTTCTTATATTATGTGTTCCGTACGTTTTTGAAAAAGAAATAGGAGATTGTTATGAAAGAGAGAAGAAATGGTTTTACATTGATCGAACTTTTAGTTGTTATTATCATACTAGCAGCAGTTAGTTTACTATTGGTACCTACCGTTCTCGATGCGATCGATACGTTTAGGGGAAATTCGTATGAGGATCAAATTAAGATTATTGAAACAGCAGCTCAAACATGGGGAACAGACCATTTGTATGCATTAGAATTCTACGAAGGTGATACGGCGACGATTACATTAGGACAATTAAAGGGAGAAGGATATCTCGATTATAAGTTCCTCGACCCTACGACGAAGAAAAATTTCCCGGACGATATGACGATTACGGTAACGAGAAAAGGAAAAAAATTAAGATTTCACGTCAATTCTGATACTGGAACAACTACAAAATATAGTGGAGATGATCAACCTCGTTTAACGTTGCGTGGAGATGTCGTTCAATATGTTGAATTAGGTGATACATATGTAGATCCTGGGGTAGACAAAAAGAATACGACAAAGACTCCAGAGATTACTTATGCTAAAAACGGAAGTCCTGTATCTGCAATCAATACATTGCAAGCAGGGACGTATACAATTACGTATAAAGTAAGTAACGATAATACATCGACGACGATTATGAGAACAGTAATTGTAAAGTAAAAAGTGTTTTGATAGACACTTTTTATTTTATGAAAGACTATACATCGAACGCATGTTTGTGATATAATGGATACGGTGATAATATGTACGCATATATAAAAGGAAATGTAACAGAAATAGGAAATAATTATATTGTCGTAGATAATCAAGGAATTGGATATTTGATTTATACGGCAAATCCATATAGTTTCCATATTGGAGAAACGTACACCGTATATGTGTATCAACATATTAGAGAAGATGAAAATACACTTTACGGATTTCAAACATTAGAGGATAAAGAATTGTTTTTAAGATTGATCGATGTTAAAGGTTTGGGGTGTAAGATGGCACTTCCGATGTTTGCAACTGGATCGAAAGATGGTATTATCGATGCAATCGAAAGAGAAAATGTACTTTACTTGAAGAAATTTCCTAAGATTGGAGATAAGGTGGCACGACAAATCATCTTAGATTTAAAGGGAAAACTAATATCAGCAGAAAATACGAGTGTCACTTCTGCTAGTAATCAAGAGTTGATTGAGGTATTAAAAGGATTAGGATACAAGCAGGCAGATATTACGAAAATACTACCTAAGATCGATGCGACGAAGACGATTGAAGATCAGATTAAAGATGCATTGAAACTCATGCTAAAATAGAAACAGAGGTGTCATTGTGGACGAGAGAATTATAACGAATCACGAATTAGAAGAAGATCAATTTGAAGCGACCATTCGCCCGGATAGTATCGATGAGTATATTGGTCAGTCAGAGGTAAAGGAAAACTTAGAAATTTTTATCGAAGCTGCCAAGATGCGTCATGAACCTTTGGATCACGTTTTACTATACGGTCCACCAGGGCTAGGGAAGACGACACTCGCTTATATTATAGCGAATGAACTGGGTAGTAATTTAAAAACGGCAAGCGGTCCATCGATTGAAAAGAGTGGGGATCTAGCAGCGATTTTATCGACTCTAGAAGCTGGAGATGTACTTTTTATCGATGAAATTCATCGTATGCCACGTTACATAGAAGAGATCTTATATCCGGCGATGGAAGATTTTACTCTCGATATTATCGTTGGAAGTGACTCTAGCAGTCGTAATATTAAAATTGATTTACCACCATTTACTTTAGTAGGTGCAACGACGAGAGCGGGAGATTTAACGGGACCACTTCGCGATCGTTTTGGAATTGTAAACAAATTGAATTATTATACTGTAGAAGAGCTTACTAAGATTGTTAGTCGTAGTTCTCGTGTATTAAAGTGTGAAATTGACGAAGAAGCAGCGGTAGAACTCGTAAAACGTAGTAGAGGAACGCCACGTATTGCGAACCGTCTATTAAAAAGAGTGCGAGATTACGCATTAGTAAAAGGAAACGGGAGAATCGATCTCGATATTACCCGTTATGCATTAGATAAGTTAAAAGTGGATGATGGTGGGTTAGATGATACCGATTATCATTTATTAAAATCTATGATCGAGAAATTTAATGGAGGTCCTGTAGGAATCGAAGCACTTGCATCATCGATAGGAGAAGAGGCAACGACGATTGAGGATGTATATGAACCATACTTGTTACAGATGGGATATATGAAACGAACTCCAAGAGGAAGAGTTGTGACGAAGAAAGCGTACGAGCATTTAAAGATAGATTATCAAGAGAAGATGTTTTAGGTGAAATATGAAAAAGGTAATTGTGATTGTAGGACCAACTGGTGTTGGTAAGACAAAGATGAGTATCGAACTAGCTAAAAAGTTTGATGGAGAAGTAATCAATGCTGATAGTACGCAAGTATATCGTGATTTAGACATTGCAACAGCAAAGGTAACAGAAGATGAAAAAGATGGAATTTTACATCATTTGTTAGATATTAAGAATATTGATGAGGATTATACGGTGTATCACTATCAACAAGATGCAAGAAAGATAATCGATGATATTTTATCGAGAGGAAAAACACCGATCATGGTAGGTGGAACAGGTCTTTATATCAAGGCAGCTCTCTATGATTATCAATTTTCAGAGGAATCGCAAAACGAGGTTGATTATGAACAATTTGACGATGAAACACTCTATCGTAAGTTGTTAGAAGTGGATTCTGAAACAGAGATCCATCCAAACAATCGTAAGAGAATCATACGTGCTCTTCAATATTATGAGGTTCATAAGGAACCGATGTCGATGAAAGAAAAAACTAAAAGAATTTTAATTCCTCACGTAATGATTGGACTTACAACGAATCGAGAACGTCTATACGATAGAATTAACGAGAGAGTTGACGAAATGATTGATCATGGACTTTTAGATGAGGCAAAGAAGATATACGATACAAAAATACGTTCGAAAGCAGTTATGACACCGATTGGATACAAAGAGTTGTTTCCATATTTTGATGGAACACAATCGCTAGAGGAATGTATTTCTTTGATGAAACAGAGAAGTCGTCACTATGCGAAACGTCAATATACATGGTTTCGCAATCAGATGAAAGTGCATTGGTTCGATGTCGATTTTGACCATTTCGAACGAACGATGGAGGAAGTAGAACGATATATTAAGGCACAATAAAAAGCAACGATTGTTGCTTTTTTAGTTGTAAGTTGCTTCTACATATATTTCCGGATCGAAATTGTGGTATACGTTATCTTTTTGTTGGAGATCTTTCGTCGTGATTAAAAAGAAATTATGTAAGAGTAAGTTTTGTCCAGTATCAACGACTGGATCGTCCCATGTAAGATCTAGATGAAGCCAACTATTATCTAAGTAGACTAAGTTCCAAACATGTTCATCATTTGCAATTTTCATATTAGGAATCCCGATCTTCGTTAGAAAGATTGCCATCGTATCACTATATCCACCACATAAACTTAAATGTTGAAATAATGTACCATAGGCAAAGTGAGATAAACTACCTTTATCGGTTTGTAATCCGTTCTTTATAGAAGCAGCAGCATTTTTATCATACACAGTTGTATTGATGATGTAATCGTGAAATGCTAGTATTTTTTCTCTCGGCGTCATTTGATCTGTAATGATTTCATTCATAATGCGATCGATTTCTTGATCTACTTTTTCTCGTTGTTCTTTCGAATATAGTTTGTCGATTTTTACATTGACTCTACCAAATGAATTCATATTGACTGCTATTTTGTTATAACTATTGTAAGGATGAACAAAATTGTTTAAATTCGATAAAACCAGTTGATTTTCTGTAATCTGTTTTGTATCCTCGATACATGTTTTATAAGAACTAGGACAGAAGAAAGTATATTCTTCAAATCCTCCATTTAAAATAGTATAAAATAGATTAAATAGTTCTTCTTTATTTTGTGGTTCTTTTTGTGGTACTTCTTTTACGAATTGAAATTCTGTTTTGACTTCATATTGATTTGGAGTTTGAATTGCCATTTCTTGTTTATAAATTGTATTTTTTAATACGAATGTCGTAAAGTCTTGATTCGTAAATAAAATTGCTAAAACAATGACAATTACCGTAATCGATGTGAGTATTTTTTTCATAGCATCACCTAGTATCATTATATCATAGAAAGAATAAAAAAAAGAAGTAAAATTACTTCATTTCATTTACCTTATTTGTAAGGCGTGATTTGTTACGTGCAACATAGTTCTTAGATACTACTCCTTTAGCAGCAGCTTTATCGATTGTTTTAATAGCAGTTTTTAAGTTTGTTGCAGCTTGTTCTTTATCGTTAGCAGCAACTGCTTTTTCTACTTTTTTCATAGCAGTTTTCATTGTTGCTTCATAATTATTGTTTTCTACAGTTCTTTTTTTGTTTACTTTTACCATTTTTTTGGCATTTTTCATGTTTGGCATCGTTTCACCTCCAAGTCACTCAATATAAACATTTTAACAAATTTCCTATAAAAAAGCAATAAAAACAGTGTTTTTTGGTAAAAATATGAAAGAGGTGAGAAAATGAGTCACGAGATAGATTTAGGAAAATACCAAATTCGCACTGATTTAGCTGTAGAAGCAATCGGACAAGTAAAGGAAAAAGATAGGGAAAAAGTCGAAAGTAAGATAGAAGAAATCGATGGAATTACTGTGACTGACGTTGTGATTCGCGATGATGGTGGGAAAGAAATCGGAAAGAAAGACGGGAGATATATTACGGTAGAATTCGAAGATATTACAGATCATGACAACCGTAAAAAAGTAGAGTCCATCGTCGTCGAGCAATTGAAAAAATTAATCTCTGATATCCATATGGAACGGAATCAAAGTTGTGTCGTGATTGGACTTGGAAATTCTTCTTCGACTCCAGATGCACTGGGACCTATGGTTGCGAGTCGAGTTCTCGTTACCAACCATTTATTCGAATATGGAGAAGTAGAAGATGGATTTCGTCCAGTAGCAACTTTTACTCCCGGTGTGATGGGACAGACAGGAATCGAGACGATAGACTTAGTTCGTGGGCTTGTAGAGGAGGTTCATCCGGATTTTATGATCGTTATAGATGCGCTTGCAAGTCAGAGTGTTAACAGGGTGAATCGAACAATTCAGATGACCGATACAGGAATCCATCCAGGAAGTGGAGTTGGAAATCATAGAAAAGAAATCAGCAAAGAAACACTAGGAATTCCTGTGATTGCGATCGGTGTACCAACTGTCGTCGATGCCGTTACAATCGTAAGTGATACGATTCATTATATGCAAAAGCACTTTTCTTATATGAAGAAACATTATTCTGATCCTAGTCACTTGTTAACGCCACTTGTTTATATAGATCCATCGAAAGAAACAGAAGAGATGAGCAAAAAGGAAAAGGAAGATTTATTTGGAATGTTAGGAACTTTAACTTCATCCGAGATGAAACAATTGATATTCGAAGTATTAACGCCGATTGGATATAATTTGATTGTTACACCTAAAGAAGTAGACTTTGTCATGGATGGTCTTACCGAAGTAATTCGAACATCGATCGACCGTGCATTACATCAAAAAGTGACAGAATAAGCGATCTCTTGAGGTTCATTTCGACAGAATGAAACAACATAAACCTGTATCATCTATCATAGAATGATAGGGGAGGTGTTGTATGCGAAAACGATTTGTAGCAAAAAAACGCAGAAAAAAATGGAAGCTTAGATATCTCTTTTATGTAGTTCTTATTTATTTTGTATACCAGTTTATGTTCGGATATATTTTATCTTTAAAAATAGCACACAATAATGAGGATTTTTTAAAGGCGATGTTACGCGATTCTAATCATCATTTGTTATATGAAAAAAATAGTGAGACCTTATTTACGAAAGTTACTAATTTTCTAACACAAATCGATATTACAAAGCCACTGACGATCATAGAAAAGGGATTTTTCTACGAAGAGAAGAAAACAGAGCAAGTGGCTAAGACATCGGCGGATGGAGATCAAGAAAAGATGCCCGAGACGAAGTATGTGAGCGATCCGAATCCGACACAAGTCGCTATGACACCACGAGTTTATATTTACAATACACATCAATTAGAAAACTATAGTATGGCGAATTTAGAAGTTTACAATATCACACCTAATGTCATGATGACGTCATATCTGTTGAGAGAAAAGTTGAATCATCAAGGAATCTCTACGATTGTAGAGGAGGCAAACTTTAAAGAGTACATGCAAGCAAATCCATGGGTTGGAAAAGATCAGTATAAAGTGAGCAGACAATTTTTAACACAGACGTTAAAAGCATATCCAAACATGGATCTTATGATCGATCTACATCGAGATGCGATCAAAAAGACAGCTTCTACTTGGTCTGATGGTACGAAAAATTATGCGAAAGTACTCTTTGTCGTCGGAACAGCTTACGATGGATACGAGAAAAATTTAGAACTTGCGAATCTTTTTCATCAGAAGATCAATGCCAAATATCCAGGATTATCGAGAGGTGTCATGCAAAAAGAAGGTACTGGGGTGAATGGAATTTACAATCAAGATGTAAGTTCTAATATGCTTTTAATCGAATGTGGGGGATATGAAAATACGATCGATGAAGTTGCAAACACGACAGATATATTAGCGGCGATTATTACAGAATACTTGGGTGAAGCACATGAAGTTTGAAGATAAAGTCAAGATTTACCATAAGATATTCAAGTTTTGTTTTACGATCTCTCTCGTAGCTTTTTTAACACTTTATCTATCACAAGCAACAGGATATTATGAATATGAGCAACATAAGACTGCAACGTTTACGAGTGAACAGATTAAACAATTTGAAAAAGATGTAGCAGAAGGTAAGAATATCGATATGAAAAAGTATCTTGAAAATTCTAATAAAGATTATAGTAATCGAATGTCAGATTTAGGATATGAATTATCAAGTGGAGTTGGAAACATCGTGAAAAGTGGAATCGAAGGTATTTTCGGAGCTCTCAATAAGATGGTAGAAGAATAGGTATGCGACTTGGCATATCTATTTTTATTCTAGCAAAAGTTAGATGATTTTGTTATAATAATACAAGGTGATTGTGATGAAACAACAAAACATTAGAAATTTTTCAATTATCGCACATATCGACCACGGAAAGAGTACGATTGCAGACCGTATTTTAGAACTTACGGGAGCGATTACGGAAAGAGAAAGACAAGCACAGCTTTTAGATAGTATGGATCTAGAACGTGAACGTGGAATTACGATTAAGTTGAATGCGGTACAACTACATTATAAGTATCAAAACGAAGACTACGTTTTACACTTGATCGATACTCCAGGGCATGTCGATTTTAGCTATGAGGTGAGTCGTAGTTTGGCTGCTTGTGAGGGCGCTATTTTAGTTGTAGATGCAGCACAGGGGATCGAAGCACAGACGCTTGCTAATTTATACCTTGCTATGGAAAATGATCTTACGATTATTCCTGTGATCAACAAGATAGATTTACCGAATGCGGATGTCGAGAAAGTGACGCAAGAGTTAGTAGATACTTTAGGATTTGAAAAAGACGAGATTATTCTATGTAGTGCAAAAAATGGTACGGGAATTCAAGAGTTAGTAGAGGCAGTTATCGAACGAGTACAGCCTCCGAAGGGAAATTTGAAAGAACCTCTTCAAGGGTTAATTTTCGATAGTATCTATGATCCATATCGTGGAATTGTGATCTTTGTCCGTATTGTCAATGGAAAAGTTTCCGTTGGAGATACGATAGAGATGATGACAACTGGAGCAACTTACGAAGTAGTAGAGCTAGGAGTTCATACACCACACGAAAAGAAAAAAGATGTTTTAGTTGCTGGAGAAGTTGGATATATTTGTGCTAGTATGAAAAGTATTCAAGATGTCGAAGTAGGAGATACGATCACACTTGCAAACAATAAGGCGAAAGAAGCACTTCCTGGGTATCAACCTATGAAGCCAATGGTATTCTGTGGACTTTATCCAATTGAATCTAGTCAGTATCCAGAACTTAGAGAAGCTTTGGATAAACTAAAGTTAAACGATGCATCTTTATCGTTTGAACCAGAGACGAGTAAAGCGTTAGGGTTTGGATTTCGATGTGGGTTCTTAGGACTATTACATATGGAGATCATCGAAGAGAGAATCGAACGTGAATTTGGAATTCACTTGATTGCGACGAGTCCATCTGTTATTTACGAAGTAACAAAGACAGATACGAGTGTTGTCATGGTAGATAGCCCTTCTAAGTTGCCAGAACGTCAACGGATTGCCGATATTAAAGAACCTTATATTCGTACGAATATCTTTGTTCCAAGTCAATATATTGGACCTGTGATGGAGCTTTGTCAGAACAAACGAGGAAACTATGTATCGATGGAATATATCGATCAGACGAGAGTTAATATCCACTATGAAATTCCACTTTCTGAAATCGTTTACGATTTCTTTGATAAATTAAAATCATCGACGAAAGGATATGCATCTTTCGATTATGAATTGATCGGATATAAGAGTAGTAATCTCGTGAAGATGGATATTTTAATTAACGGTGAGATGGTCGACGCGTTATCGCTCATCGTACATAAAGATTTTGCCTATAATCGAGGAAAGGCAATCGTCGAGAATTTGCGCAAATTGATTCCAAGACAACAGTTTGAAGTTCCAATCCAAGCAGTGATCGGAACGAAGGCAATTGCTCGTGCTGATATTAAGGCGATGCGAAAAAACGTACTTGCTAAATGTTATGGTGGAGATATTACGAGAAAGAGAAAGCTACTAGAAAAACAAAAAGAAGGTAAAAAACGAATGAAGATGGTAGGAAGTGTAGAAATTCCTCAAGAAGCATTCTTGTCAGTATTATCGATGGATGAGGAGTGATTATATGAGTTATAGAGAACAAAGAGAAGTTTTAATAAGGGAAAGAAGAGAAATGGTTGCGAGATATATTATAGAAAACCATTGTACGATTAAAGAAGCATACCAGCATTTTAAAGAAGATCAATCCTTGATGGATATGTTTCAGCAATATCGAATTGGTTTTAGCTTATCGACGTTGAAAAGAGAATTGGATATACCTTTAAAGCATAGTAATCCTGAACTATTCGCTGAGGTGCGTCCTTTGATCGATGGAAATCGAAACAACATCCTTGCAAATCAAACGATGACGAGAGAAGCTTTTGCTCGACTTATCATAGTGAAACGTGATCTTGAGGGGAAAAGTTTTCGAGTGGTTGGAAAAGAATTAGAATTAGCGGAAACTTCTGTGATTCGTATCTATAAAGATTACGCAGGGAAGATCGAACTTACACAGGAAGATGTAGATCTTGCAAAGAAAAGTGATATGAAATTAACTCCGCATATTCAAGATAAAGTAGATCAACATCAAAAAGGAATTGAACATCAAATTTTATCTTGGGCACATTATGCATTAGAAACAAAATGTGATCTACCTACACTTTCTCGTCATTTTGGATTAGAGGAACAAGAGGTAAGACTTACATTATCAGAGCTATTGCCGTTATTAGATTACGAATTATATCTATCTTTGCAGGAGCAATTAGGTCTTTTTGACGAAATTCTATATCAAACGGAACAAGGCCCAACGAAGAAAAAATAATATGAGGAAACTCATATTTTTTTGTCAAATTCTATGAAGTTAGACATATATTAGATTAGGTGATTTAGATGGCAAGTAAGGAAGAATTTAAAGAATTTGTAAAAGATCATCCGCGATTGATTGGACATGTTAAAAATGGGGACATGAACTGGCAAAAGTTTTATGAACTATACGATTTATATGGTGAATCAGGAGATATTTGGGAAGAATATTTGAAAGAACCAACAGTGGAATCGAAAAGTGAGGCCACAACGAAAGCAGCCGTAACAGGTTTTAGCGTGGGAGAGATTATGAACTTTTTAAAAGGAATCGATTTAGATGAATTACAAAATGGTGTCAGTAGTTTACAACGTGTCGTAGGGGTATTACAGGACTTTGGAAAAAAGGAAACACCTAGTCCAAAAGAACAATATAAGCCAAGACCGATCTATAAACATTTCGAGGATTAATGACATTAGAACAACAATTTAAAATAAAGAATAACCCATATTTTCAACGTTATCTACGAGAACATTCCTATTGGTACAAATATCTAAATCGAAATCCTACTTATTTTGAATCGTTTGCAGAAGAGGTCAAAGATGCATACAAATTAAGGCCTTCCGATAAAGTAAATCGTATATTGGATACGTTAGAAGTACTTCAAACATTGATGTCTACGATGCAATAGTGTATAATGTTTTTGGATGTGATCGTATGAGAATTATCAGTGGAAAGTACAAAGGAAAAGTATTAGAGGGATTCGATATCGCTGGTACAAGACCGACGATGGATCGCGTGAAAGAAAGCATGTTTGCGATGATTCAAAACTACTTGAAGGATTCTATTTGTCTTGATTTATTTGCAGGAAGTGGCAATTTGGGTTTAGAAGCATTGAGCGAAGGTGCTCGGAAGTGCTATTTTGTCGATTGTAATCCGATTGCAATTCGAACGATTCGTAAAAATGGTGAAGCTTGTAAGGCTCTGAATGATATGGAAATCGTTCAAAAATCTTATCGGGAAGCACTGTTATCTTTTCAAAAAGAACAGCTAAAGTTCGATCTTGTATTTTTAGATCCACCTTATCAAGAAAATCTGATTTCGACGGTATTTGCGATGTTAAAAGAGCTAGATCTTTTAGAAAAAGATGCTCTCATCGTCTGTGAGTTCGAACATGAAAATCTAAGTGATTCTACTTTTCATCCTTGGAAAGAGAGAAAATACGGTTCTAAAAAAGTATTTATATATCGTGTGTAAGAATGCAAGGAATTGCATTCTTTTTTGTGGAACAATAAAAGTGGAGGTGAAACTATTCGATATCCATTTATCAAACAACGCGAAGAAAAAGATTGTGGTATTACTTGTTTGCAGATGATACTTGCATATTATCATTCTTTTGTACCTAAAGAAGAGTTACGACAGATTACACATACGACGAAAAAGGGGACGAGTGCTTATGGTTTATTGCAAGGAGCTGAACAATTAGGATTTCGTGTTCGTGCGTTAAAGGGTGATTTTCAAAGCCTTCAAGTAGAACGATTAGTCTATCCGATAATCGCTCACGTCATCAAAGAAGGAATTTACTATCATTATGTCTTGATTTATAAGTTAGATCACAAACATCAAAGGCTTTTGGTCGCTGATCCATCTACTCGGTTATCTTGGGTCACGTTTCAATCATTTCAAACAGAGTGGAACAATATCGTCTTAGTATTGGAACCTATGCTACAACTTAGGAATGAAAGAAAAGCATCTGTTTTTGAATTGTGTTATCAAATCATAGGAAGATATCGTAAAGAGGTCATTATTTTATTCTTTTTTGCACTGATCCAAATGATACTATCTCTCATCATTTCTTATTATTTTAAAGTGACCGTCGATTTTGTTTCTAATTTTGGAACAAAGTCAGAATTTTATTTGATATCGATTTTCTTTCTCTTTTTTTTCATATTGCACGTTTTATCATCGATCTTTCACTCTGATGTAATTTTAAAGTGGAGTACAGCGCTCGATTTATCTTTTACGAAAGATATTTTCCATAAATTAGTTTCACTTCCGTATGATAAATTTCATAGACGTTCTACAGGTGAGATTATGATGTACTTTCAAGAGTTGATGCAGTTAAAAGATATTTTGATCACGTTTATAAGTTCCATTTTATTAGATATCTTATTTTGTATTGGAGCCTTACTTTTTTTAAGTACGATATCTCTTTGTCTTTTTTCTTTGTGTCTTGTTATGATATGTCTTTATGGAATGATTTTTTCGCTGTGTAAGCGATTCTATCAAATCTGCATGCCGTTTGTAAAAAGGGAACAAGGTAATGTATCTCATTGGTTAATCGAAAGTTTAAGAGGGTATGAAACAGTAAAAGGATCTCACTTAGAACGTGTTTTGAATTCTTTTTTTGGAAGATATCATTATCGATTTGAGAAGGAAGCGTACCATTTGAAGAAATTAGAAAGGAGAGAACAAGTAGGAGAACAACTACTTCTAGAGAGCGTTCGATATCTTTTTATCTTTTTAGGGGGTATCATGATGTTAAAACGTGATCTTACGATTGCAAATTTCGTATTTGCTTACATGTTATTTGATTATGTCATATCACCGATGCGCACTTTTTGTCACTTTTTTTTAGAATGGATGCAAGTAAGAACTGCAGTTTGCGAGTTATCCTTTATATGGAAAGAGAAAAAGAAAGAAGGAGAGATCGTGTTGTCGGGTATTCAAACGATCGAATTTCGACATTTGTGTTATGCGTATGAAGAAGATACGTTGGTATTAAAAAATATCGATATTATTCTAAAAGAAAAGGAGCACGTGATGTTGTTTGGTCCTTCTGGAAGTGGGAAGAGTACATTATTTCGTTTGTTAATGAAATTCTATCAAGTGAAAGGGAACTCTATTTTTATCAACAACATCGATTATCACCTCTATGAAAGAAACTCTCTCTCTTGTCATTTTTGTTACATAACGCAGAAAGAAACTTTATTTACAACAAATCTATACGAAAACATTACATTGGCACGAAAGATATCTCAATCGGAATTCTCAAAAGTGTGTCGCGTGTGTCACCTTGATTTTATCGATCAATTTAAGGAAGGATATTATATGTTGGTTGAAGAAAATGGAAAAAATTTATCGGGAGGACAGTGTCAACGAATTATATTGGCTCGGTCCTTATTATTGCCGTGTGAATTTTTGATTATCGATGAGGGACTCAACCAAATAGAAGTTACATTAGAAAGGAGAATACTTCAAGATGTGATGCGATATTATCCTGAAAAGACGATTATTTATATTACCCATCGATATCGAAATTTTGATCTATTTTCGAGACTCTTATATATGAAACAAGGAAAACTTTTAAAAGATTGGTATCGAAAGAGGGCGGAAATAGTAGATTGAATCTCTCTATTTCGAAAGGTCTTTTTATACTTGTCTGTTTGTGGGGAATGATCGCGTTCATCATCATAGTTATTGCTTTTTTCTATCCATATCACACGGCACGTACTTTTATGGGAATCATGGTATTAGATAGCGATAAATACTATTTAAAAGGATATTTGAGAGTAGAAGATATCAACTTTCTAAAAGGGAAAAATATTTGGATTGAGGAGCAAGAATACGATATTTTAAATATTTTACTTACGGATGAAGTCGTCATTGGAGAAGATGGAGTGGTGTATCAAGCGATAATGATTGAGTGTAATTGGAATTTCAAAATAAAAGCGAATCACAAAAGTGTAATCGCAATTTATCGAACAGAGAAAAAAACTTGGATGCAAAGATATTTTAAATGGTAGAAAGGAGGAGAGAAGTGGAACTGATCGAAAAAGAAGAATTAAAAAAACTCGTCGGTGGTGGGGTGAGTACTGGTGTAAGTGTAGCGCTCGCGCTTACTGCTGGTATCGTGTTTGTAATAGGAGTAATCGATGGTTATTTAAGACCACTTCTATGTCATACAAATGAGTGAGTTAACGAAAGAAGAAGCAGTACGTATTTATGGTGGAGTGAGCCTCTCTGGAACGATCGTAAATGCATTTTTAAAAGGGGTCGATATTATCTTGGAGTTGGGTAGAAGTTTAGGAAGTGCGATTCGCCGAATTCAAGATCATAATGTCTGTCCGTATCAAAAATAGAAAAGAATGGGGAAAAAGAGACGTTAGAACGTACTTTTTTTCTCTTTTTTTGTCACAAAGTCCTTTTTTTTGTTGAAATCTAGGAATACCCGTGTTATAATATCACTAGTCAAGAAGGGAGGGAATATTCATGCCTACAGTAGTTGTGAAAAACGGGAATGTGGATGGAGCGTTAAGAACATTCAAACAAAAAACCGTGAAAAATGGCCTCCTAAAAAACATTAGAGATAGAGAGTTCTATAGTAAACCTGGAGAACGACGTAGAAAAGCAAAAAAAGAAGGAATCAAAAACAGTCGTAGAAGAGATCGTAGAGAGCGCAATAACTAAGGAGCCAAAAAGAGGCTTCTTTTGTGTTAGAAAGGAAATAGTTATGAAAGAGAGAATATTAAACGATTTAAAAGAGGCAATGAAACAAAAGGATAAAGAGTTATTATCTGTTATCCGTATGGTAAAAGGAGCGATCCAAATGGACGAGATCGCAAAGAAAAGAGAATTGAACGATGACGAGGTAACCGCTATTATTTCAAAACAAATTAAGACAAGAAAAGAATCGATTGCGGAATTTGAGAAAGCTGGACGCGATGATTTAAAGAATCAAACGCAAAGTGAAATCGATATCTTAATGCGCTATATGCCAGAACAGATGAGCGAAGAAGAAGTATTAAGGGTTATCGATCAAGCATTTGAAACAGTACAACCGACGAGTATGAAAGATATGGGAAAACTCATGGGAGTGATTACTCCTCAAGTGCGTGGTAAAGCAGATATGGGATTTGTTAATAAAATGATCAAAGAAAGATTGAGTGCTAAGTAAATAACATAATTTCATAAATACTTACAAAACCATTTATGGTTAAAAGGAGGACTAGTGACGATATGGGAAAATATGATGTAATATTTGAGTCGGAGAATATTTTTTATGTAAAACTATCATACGATTTAATAGAAGATTATTTAAAAATGGTAAACGACCCTAATGTCGCTAAAATGATTAGTAAAAATATTTTTGTTTATACATATGAACAAGAATTCGAATGGGTGAGAAAAAAATTAGAAGAAAAAGATCATATTTTTTCAATGGTGGAAAAGGAAACTGGTGAATTTATAGGTAATATTGAAATTATGAGTCAAAATGATGGTATAGGTGAAATTGGCATATCTATTACATCAGAGAAACAAGATAGACATTACGGAACGGAAGCTATGAAAAGAATTATAGAATATGGATATAACGAATTAAAATTAAATGGGTTTGAGCTGAATGTATATAAGACAAATCCTCGGGCAATTCATTGTTATGAAAATGTTGGATTTGTCAATGTGGGTTCCGGTAAAGAAGAAGATGATATTCATATGATGTTGAAAAAATAAAATTTCATGAAAACACAAATATGTGTTTTTTCATTTCCTTGACAAATATAAAAAATATGATATAATAATGTAATTTCATTAAGGAGGTGGTATTGTGTATACAATGTTAACATCCACGAAAAAGGGAAACAGATTAAAAAAAGGAGTTTGCTCTAATCGTTGGAATCATTTCGCATTACAATATATTGCTGCATATAATGAATTAGGACAGTTTGTTATAAGTCAACCGTTCCATACACAGTCACCACAGATTAAATGTAGATGTCTTCACTGTTTAGAAGAGATTACATTTCAAAAAGAAGAACTAGAGCAATTTCAACAAATATATATAGATCGAGTAATTGTTCCTGAAAATACGGCATTTAACCGAATCGATCGTTTTTATGAAAATATGAAAATCATAGGACAATTAGAATTACAACATGGTCTTACATATGAGACGATTCGTGAGTTAAAGGTTAGAAATCAGCAAATGGATATTCAAGAAAAAGCTGATATAGAGTTTATGAAAGATAGAAAAAAAGATGTCAGCGTTCCTGCTTATAAGACGGAACAGGAGATCGCAGAAGAGAGTAAACGATTGTTAATTACCAAAGAAAATTATAGCAAGAGAACGGGTAGCTATTACTCTTCCTAAAAGAAGGGGTGATAAAATGAAATTGAAAGACAAATTGAATTTGTTTAGAAATTTAATAACGAAAGAGGAATCACCGCAGGAAATATATCCAGACGATATTCTTGCGTGCATAGGAGAATTTTCAGCACCTGAAATGAGTGCAACGCAAAAATATAGTTTGTATCGTTCCTTGGGAAATGGATTATCGATTTCCTCTGAATTGTATCAAGTTGCTGCAGACAATACTGTAGAACGAGAATTTCCTTATATTCTTTATCCTGTAGAAGATAGTGTCATGTCTTTATGTGAATTTGAAAACTTGAGAGATCATTATGAAACTTTAAAGCAACAAATTCCAACCAAGACACAGTATCAACTATATTTGGATATGAAAG
>artificially_reared_2__coassemble_339_pt1 | contig 26352 bp, 27 predicted proteins | sample artificially_reared_2__metabat2_low_PE_043 | metagenome-assembled genome bin artificially_reared_2
ATATTTACGTTAGTTGCTCCTGTCAAAGAGAAACAGTTACAGTTAAGTCATTATAAATAAATATATTTGATAATAATGCTTGCTATTACAAAGTAATTTGTGGTATATTAGTTATGGCTTTTTCAAATACACACGATATGGATTTTAATGCCGAGTGCCGATTGGTGGTGTTGAAAGTTGAAATATCGGAGGAAAATAACAAAAGGAGGAAGAGAATAATGGCAGTAGTGTCAATGAGTTATTTATTAGAAGCTGGTGTTCATTTTGGACATCAAACAAAAAGATGGAACCCTAAGATGAAAGAGTACATCTTTACTTCAAGAGACGATATTTATATTATCGACTTACAAAAGACTGCAAAGAAAATCGAAGAAGCATATGCAGCTTTGAATGCGATTGCAGCAAATGGTGGAAAGGTTTTATTTGTAGGAACGAGAAAACAAGCACAAGAAGCTACAAAAGAAGAAGCAATTCGTTCAAATAGTTACTATGTAACAGAAAGATGGTTAGGGGGAACCTTAACAAACTTTAAAACGATTCGTAACAGAGTAAAACGTTTAGAAGAAATCGAAAAAATGGAACAAGATGGAACGTTCGATGTATTACCAAAGAAAGAAGTTGTCGGACTTAGAAAAGAATACGATAAATTAAATAAAGTACTTTGCGGAATCCGCGATATGTACAAATTACCAGATGCGATGATTATTACAGATCCATCTAAAGAAGAAATTGCAATCAGAGAAGCAAGAAAGTTAAATATTCCGGTATTTGGAATTGTTGATACAAACTGTGACCCTGATATGGTTGACTATGTCATTCCAGGAAATGACGATGCAATTCGTGCAGTAAAATTAATTATCGGTGTTCTTGCAAATGCCATTGTAGAAGCAAATGGTGGTGAAATGGTTGACTATGTAAGTGCAGACAAGAAAGATGAAAACGGAAACGAAATCATGCAAAGAGCTGTAGAGTCTGTAAAGAAAAAAGAACCAAGAAGATTTGAAAAGAAAAACGACAAATTCAAAAGACCATTTAATAAAGATTTCAAAAAAGCAGAAAAAGTAGAAAAGAATACAAAAGACGAATCAGTTGAAGTAAAAAAAGAAGAGCCAAAGAAGGAAGAAGTAAAAGCTGTAGAAAAAGCCGAAGATAACAAAGATTTATCAAAGATGACAGTAGCAGAGCTTCGTGAAATGGCAAAAGCAAAAGAAATCAAAGGATACTCAACAATGAAAAAAGCTGAATTATTAGAAGCTTTAAAATAGATGGAAAAGATGATTTTTAAATCATCTTTCATTTTAGAAAAGGAGAGTTATTATGATAAGTGCTAGTTTAGTAAAAGAACTAAGAGAGAAAACAGGAGCAGGAATGCTCGACTGTAAAAAGGCATTAGAAGCAAATAATGGAGATATGGATGCTTCTATCGATTGGTTAAGAGAGAAGGGAATTTCAAAGGCTGCAAAGAAAGCTGATCGTATTGCTGCAGAAGGACTTGCTGCAATTAAGATCGATGGAAATACTGCTGCAATCGTAGAAGTAAATTCCGAGACAGACTTTGTTGCGAAGAATCCAGAATTCCAAGAGTTAGTAGATGCCATTTTAGATGTCGTTGTTAAAAACGATGTTAAAACAGTAGAAGAAGCACTTGCTTGCGACGGTTTAAATGATTTAGTCGTTGCAAAGACTTCAAAAATTGGAGAAAAATTAAGCTTTAGAAGATTTGAAAAAGTCACAAAAACTGATGATCAAGCATTTGGATCATACATCCATATGGGTGGAAAAATTGCAGTATTAACTGTGTTGAATGGAGCATCTGAAGAAGTTGCTCGCGACGTTGCAATGCACGCAGCTGCAATGCGTCCAACTTATGTAAAAAAAGAAGACGTGCCTGCTGACGAGTTAGAAAGAGAACGTACTGTATTAAAAGAACAAGCAATGAACGAAGGAAAACCTGCTGAAATCGCTGAAAAGATGGTAGCTGGAAGAATTCAAAAATACTACAAAGAAATTTGCTTAGAAGAACAACCATTCGTAAAAGATGGAGACGTTACAGTTGGTAAGTTTGTTTCTAACAACGGTGGAACAATCGCTCAAATGATTCGTTACGAAGTTGGAGAAGGAATGGAAAAAAGAGAAGAAAACTTCGCTGAAGAAGTAATGAAACAAATGCAACAATAAAACGAAAAATGCAGGTTTATCCTGCATTTTTTTTGCTTTCTTTTTTTAATTGTCTCATTAAATAATCATATTTTTTCTTTTGTTTTGGTAGAGGTGGCAATCCTTTTAGATTAGAGGGTTCTTCTGGTAGTAAGAAATCGGATTGATTTTCACCTGTAGGTTTTGTTTGCCAATAAATCTTTTGTGTTTGTTGATCGTGTAATATTTGAAAATAATTTCCTATATTAAGATAATTTTCAATCATAATACTTTCTTCTAAATAGGTTTGAAATACTTTTGAAAATTTTCCTTTTTGATGAATGGCTAATTGAAAAACTTCTTTTCTATTTTGTCCACCTTTTTGGATATATTCTGTTAATGTTTCTTCCATTTTTTGCCTGTTGTGATGGCGATAATACATTTTAGCAAGCAGTAGGTAAAAATCTACTTCTCCTGTTGCCTGTATGAATTCTTCTACAGCTACTTCTGCTTCTTTTAAACTTAATGTGGTGAGATATTCTTGATAATACCAAATTTGGTCCATTTTATTGATATCATTTGGATTGTGTTTTTTTAATTCGTCTTCTAAATAGAGAACGACTGCTTGTTCTTTTTTCGAAGTGGGGATTTCTTTTAAATAAGATAAAATGGTTTTTGCAGATGTGATATTAACATTTTGAATGAGTTGGTAACAATCTTGTAAAATATATCGAATATGATCTGGATAGCAATTGATCTCTCGCTTCATTGAAATTAAGTATGTTTCTATATCATTGTTGAATAATGCTTTTTGTCTTTCCTCTTGAAATTCATTTGAAAGAGTAAGAGAATGATTTTGAATTGTTGTTTTTAAATCTTCGAACATGATATTATAAAAAAGTTGATGATTCAAATGGAATTGTTCTTCACATTCTTTTAGATAATAGTGAAATTTTTTAAAATTTAACTCTTTTAATGATTTTTGTAATATTCGAATATGATTTAAAATATCTCGACCGTTTTTAGCGTATCTTGTATCAAATGTTCCTACAAAAGGACTATCTGAGACTAGTTTTGCTTTTGGAAATTGTTCGTTTTGTTGAATATAGATGAGATGTATAAGTAATGCTTCATCTAATGAAAAATCATAAGGGATTGATTGCTTTTTTAATTTTTCTTTATGTTTTTTAAGTGCTCCCCATGCGTGTACATAATCGTGCTTTTGAACGCTGATAGAGTAGGCATTGAAATAAGCGTGAGCACCAGGTTCCTTTTTGTTTTTCTTTGTAATGATAAAATGATTTTTCAAAGCTTGCTTTGCTATAGTAGGATTCCCAACTTTTAAATAATAATCCGATAATAATAGCCAAGTATAAGATCTCTTTTTATTTCTGTTAATATAATCAAAAAATATTTCTGCAATATCTTCGGGAATATATTCTAATTTTAATATCTCTTTTGCTTCTCTTTGAGAGTTACACGATTCTATTTTCATAATTACCTCCTTGCGCATGTAATAGTATAACACAACCTTTATAAATTTGATCTCTTTTTTATAAAAAAACAAGCTAGTCGTTATTGTTTCTTTGCTTGTTCTTTTTTTAGTTGGTTTAATAGTTTGTCATATTTTTTTACTTTGTGTTGTGACGGGTGGAATTCTTTGTAGAGCTTTCCGTTAGACCAATAAGCAAAATCATTACTTAAATATTCGCCAGAAGGTTTGATATAAGGAGAGAACATATCTGTATTATTGGCATTTGTTAAAACTTTAGAGAAATGGTCTCCTCGTTGTAAGTAATTTTCAACGTGTGTAGCTTCTATTAAGAATTTCCAAATTCGATTTGGAATATGTCCTTTAAAACGTCCTATGACACCTAATTGAACGACTCGATAGTAATCGATTCCACCTTGTTTAATGTAATCTATCAATAGTTTGTCGACTTGCTTTTGATCTTCGGCTTTTCTTTTGTAATTTTCTGCCAAGAATAGGAGAAATTTGATTTCACCCGTTTCTTGATATCCTTGTTCACATAATCGATTTGCTTCATCTAGTAGATTTGCTTCCCAAGCTTTTTCGATGCTATCTTCTATGCTTTTGATTTTCGTTTTCATTTCTTTATTTTGTACCGCTCTTTCTAGAATGTAAATTGCTTTATTATTTAAATAACGAATGACATCTTTTATGCTTTTATCACTTGTCGTTTGTTGAAGATAGTTTAGTACTTGGTTTGAAAGATGGATATTCATATTATTTAATAGTTGATCGCAATCTTGTAGGAGACTTCGATAGTCATTGGGATAACAGTGATGTTCCTTTTGAATACAAGCTAGGTAGCGAGCATTATTTTGATCGATGAGTGCGACTTCTTTTTCTCTTCGAAATGTAGCTTTTACGGTGTCGTAATGATTTTGAATCGTATCTAATAATTCGTCTACCATTGCACAGTAGCTAGGATAAAACTGTAAATTACAGATCTCTTTACATTCTCTTAAGTAATAGCGCATTTTTGGGAAGTTAAACTCTGTCAAAGCTTGTGCCATGATATCAAAATTCTTCTTTACTTCTCGATATGTTGGATTTTTAGAAGTGTCGACTGTACCAATATAGGGACTAGCTGTAATTTTAGGTTCGATTAATTTTTGTTGTTCTTTTAAAAATAATAATGTACATAGTAATGATTCATCAAATGAAAAGTCGTAAGGAATATGCTTTTGATCTAATGCCTTTTTTAAGTGTTGTAAAGCGTTCCAAGCATTTTTACTTTCGTTACGTAACACACTGATTTGATATGCATTCGCATATGCTCGAACACCAGGGGATACGTTGTTTTGTTTGGCAATGAGAAATGCATTTTTTAACGATTTCTTTGCCATAGTAAGATTGTTAAATTTAATATAGTAATCAGATAGTAAGATCCAAGTATATTGGCGATCTAAGTTTTGGTTTGCGTATTCGAAAAATAGATCGACGAGTGGTTGAGGAATGTATTCCAATCTTAATATTTGTTTTGCTTCTTCTTCGGAATTACATGATTCAATTCGCATGTTTTACCTCCTTTGTTATGATATATTGTTTTGGCATTTCACGGTTATCTTTGTTTTCTTCTAAAGAACAAATCGCATCAATTTCATTTTGAAGTAGTTCTTTTTTCTTTTTACTTGTTTCTAATTGATAGCAGTAATAACGATATTCAAGTGCATGCAATGAAACAAAGTTGCTTGCTACTTCAGATTGTTCTATTTCCTGTTGATATTGTTTGAATTGATCGATATCATTAGAGAGGTAACTTAACTTTAGTAAATACCAGAGTAGATGAGGTGATTTTGTCTTGTGATAAGCGAATGTGGCATCGCTAAAAATTTGATCAAGATCTGTTTGTTTCACAAAATCTCGTTCGATTCGATTACCGTATGCGACAGCAAGTCCGTTATCCTTGTTGCGAAGATAAGATAGAGCTTGTTTCTTTTGCTTTAGGTGTTTAACTAAAAATTCGTTTGGAATCTCATCTAGAAGCGTACTATTTTTCATAGAACCACTTTCGATCAAGTAGTTGCAACTTCGAGCAAATTCAATGGTATCCGATGGAATTTTAGATAGCGTCTCTTGAAGTGATTGTCTATCTCCATGATATTGATATAGTTTTCGATTATTTTCTAAGTCTCTTTGATAGATAAGAACTTGAATTTGTTGAACGAGTTTCATTTCACTTGAAATGTCTATTGGAAGATGTTTTTTTCTTATGTATTCATTCGCATTTGAAAGAATAGTGTAAGCATTTCCCCAATCTCTTTCTTCGACAAAGTCACAGTAAGTATCCCACATGATTTGTAGAGGAGCATCTTTCATGTCTCTTCTATATTTGATCTCTATTGGGATAGAGTCCCATTTTCTTGGATATATCTTCATTTTATGAATCAATGACAATAAAGTAAATGTCGATTCGAAGTGGTTGTTGATGTTCTTTCTTTCTAAAATTTGAACGTGTCGTTTTAGATGAGAGTAGGCATCTTCATATTTTTCTTCGATGACATCAATTTTGAATAATTGATAGAATGTACCAGCTGAGTATGGATATATCATTTGTGCTTTTTCCAAATACTTTCGCGCTTTGGTATAATCGTTTCTTCTAAGATACAATCGTCCTAATAGGTCGTATGCTTGATTTGTCTTATCACCGTTTTGTCGATTGTAGAGATGGAGTTTTTCCTCTATGTCGTTTAATGTCTCTTCACTTGTATTTCCATTTAAGATGAGATTACGACATTGTTGAATAAACTTTAATGTTTCTTTTTGATCTCCTGATTTTGTTTTCATTTTGCCTCCTAGTAGTGTTTATTATAGTATGTCGCTGATAAAAATACTATCTTTTTTTTCAATTTTAATTGTTTTCGGTTTTAATGACTGTAGAATAGATTCGCTTGACTCTATTGGTAGATCGATTTGGTATCGGATCGCTTCACCGAAATTTTTTTCTTTGATTAGAACATTTTTTAATAGGTGATCGATATCTTTTAATTGTTCGTACGAAAAAGAAATTTCGTATCGATTTCCAGGAATCAAAGATACTGGAATTATATTTTCTAGCGCAGTTGTTACTGCTTTTGTGTAAGCTCGAACGAGTCCACCAGCTCCTAATTTGATTCCACCAAAGTAGCGTACTACGATCGCTAAAATGTGTTGATAGTCCTGCATTTTCAGCACATTCAACATAGGCATTCCTGCTGTTTTGCTAGGTTCTCCATCATCGCTGCATCTTTCGTTTTGATCTATAATATACGCATAGCAATAATGAGTGGCATTTGGAAATTCTTCTTTTGTTTCTAACAAGATTTTTTTAATTTCTTCTACATTGTGAACAGGATAGAGAACTGTAATAAATTTTGACTTTTGAATTTCTAATTCATTTTTAATTTTTTCTTTGATACTTTTCATGCGATCACCATGTTTATTGTAACTTATATTTCGATCTTTGACAATTTTTTTTCGTGTGGTAGAATGGAAGTATAAGGGTAGGTGGATGGATGCATACATTAGAGCAAAGGACGTTTATCGATAAGAACACGTATGAGAATATCGTCCAATTTTTAGAGGAACATGCAACAGAGAAAGAATCAAAGCGACAAATTATTTATAAATATCGATGTACTTATGATTTTCGTGCATTGATAGAAAAAGACCGCATGGTTTTGCGTATGAGACAGGGAAATGTCGATGAAGATACACTCGTGACAGTATCGTATGAAGATCATGAAAAAATGCTCGACATTTTGAGATTGTTAGGACACACGCTCGATACAAAATGGTATCGACTACGTAAACTATTTACGTATCAAGATTTTGAGATTACTCTCGATAAAACTTTTCGATATGGATATGTCGTTAGTGTGGCAACGTCTGTTTCGGAGACTCAGATCAAGGAAGCGACTGAAAAGATGTTTCAATTTTTTGAACGATTCCACATTGTGTTAACCTCACCAGAGCAGTTTTACGATCAATATCATCATTACCTAACGAATTGGTATGATTATACGAAGGATGTCGACGACTCTACCTTCTTTGAGAAGTAGCGAAAGCAACTTCTTTTTTGATATGAAATTTGTTATAATATAAGCACATGGGGATGGTATGTATGAAACAAAAATTATCACTAGTGCCACAAAAACCAGGATGTTATCTTATGAAAAACAAAGATGGGGTAATTATCTATGTAGGAAAGGCGAAGAAGTTAAAAAATAGATTGAGTTCTTATTTTCGTGGAACTCACACCGGCAAGACAGCTCGTTTAGTAAGTGAGATTGCCGATTTTGAATACATGGTTGTTGGAAGTGAGACAGAGGCATTTATCTTAGAGTTGAATTTAATTAAAAAATACGACCCTAAATACAATATTTTATTACGAGATGATAAAAGTTATCCATATATCGAACTTACAGAAGAAGAGGTACCTAGACTTATGGTAGTACGTAATATCAATCGTAAGAAAAATCGCCATGCGAAGTTATATGGCCCATACCCAAATGTGAGTGCGGCACGTTCTGTCGTTAATTTACTCAATCGTATGTATCCTTTAAGAAAGTGTCGAACGTTTCAGAAAAAACCGTGTCTTTACTATCATATCGGTCAATGTCTAGGATATTGTACGTATCAGGTTTCGAAAGATAAAATCGATGAGATGGTAAAGGATATCCAGAGATTTTTAAAGGGAGATCATACGTTGATTACGGAGAAAATCAAATCGGAAATGCTTGCGGAAAGTATGAAGATGAATTATGAGAAAGCCCAAGAATTGAAAGATCTCCTTTCTTATATTGAAACGACGCTATCGAAACAGAAAGTGGAAATTCAAGATGATGTCGATCGAGATATCTTTGGATATTATGAAGAAAAAGGATATTTATCTATTCAATGTTTCTTTGTAAGAGGTGGAAAGATCTTAGAACGACATAGTCATATCTTTCCAATTGTCGATGAAGTAAAAGAAGAGCTCACAAGGTATATTGCTAAATTTTATGAAAAAAATGTATTATTGCCAAAAGAGATACTAGTACCAGATCAAGTTGATACAAAATTATTAGAATCTGTGTTAGGCATAACAGTTCACGTTCCGATTCGTGGCGTGAAGAAAAATATGGTTTTGATGGCGTGTGACAACGCTAAGATAGCAATGAATGAAAAGTTCGAGTTGATTCAAAAAGATGAGGAAAGGACGACGATTGCTAATCAGGAACTTCAAAACATTTTAGGGCTCGATCGTTTAGACCGCATCGAACTATTTGATAACTCTAATTTATTTGGTTCTTATAATGTTTCTGGAATGGTTGTATTTGTCGACGGGCAGCCGAGTAAAAACGATTATCGCAAATTTAAGATTACCGTCGATCAAAACGATGATTACGGTACAATGCGAGAAGTTATTTATCGAAGGTATTTTCGCGTTTTGAAAGATGGACTGTCGCGTCCGGATCTTATTATCGTCGATGGTGGGATCGGACAGATGCATGTTGCAAGAGAAGTTCTCACCAGTCTAGGGATGAATATTCCTGTCGTGGGCCTTAAGAAGGACGATCATCATGCGACGAGTAAACTTCTAGCTTTTGATCCGATCGTAGAGATCGATATCAATAAGAGAAGTAATCTATTTTATTATTTAGAGAGAATGCAAGATGAGGTACATAATTATACGATTCACTATCATAAACAGATACGTAGTAAGGGTGCTTTGGAAAGTGTATTAGATCATGTAGAGGGAATCGGAGAAGAGAAAGAAAGAACTTTTAAAGAGATATCGGACGACTACGAAGTTAAAATCACTTAGCATCGATGAATTAAAAGAAATTTTACCGGAGAAAGTTGCATGCAATCTATATGAATTTTTACAGTCGTATCAAAAAGATAATAATTGATAAGGAATAAAAAAGAGCAGGAATAAGTAAAAACTTATTTCTGTTTTATTTTTAAAATAAAAAACTAAAATTAACGCGATACAGTATCAAACTGTGATTGACCAATTTATCGAGAATGTGGTATAATGAAAAAAATAGGAAAGTAGGGAGAGCGTGAAAAGAGAACAAGGGTTTACATTAGTAGAACTAATTGCAGTCATTGTCGTGCTTGCTGTATTGACCGTCATTGTTGTACCGATCGTAATTAAACAAGTAGCGTCGTCGAAAAGCAATTTGTATCTAAAACAAGTAGATTTAATTGAAAAGGCATCACAGAGTTGGGGAAAAGAAAATGGGAATTTACTTCCAGGATCAGCAGAGGAATTTGTATACCTCAGCATCGATGATTTGAATGAAGGAGGATATATCGATCGTGACAACGTCAAAGATCCACGAGACGGATCTCGAATGAATGGTTGCGTCGTTATTTCCTATAGCGAATTATATCATCAAAATGTATATGAATATAAGGAAAAACCGTGTAGTGAATTCAATCCAGGAGGACTTCCGACGATTGTAACAAAAGGAGGAAATCCACAAGGAGTAGAAGTAAACACAACTTACGTATTACCTGAAGTAACAGCAACATCAGAAGATGGGACTCCATTAAATGTAGAAGGACCAATTATCCGAGATAAGAATAATAAAGTAGTAGAAAAAGTAAGTACAGAGAAAATAAGAGATACGTTTAAACTGACATATCGTGCGATGGATAAAGCGAGTGGAAAAGAAGCAGAGAAGAATATCAACGTTAAAGTCATCGATACGATCGCACCAGTGATCGAGGTAAACGGAAGAAAGTCTAGTCATACGATTACACATGAAATTGGAAAAACTTTCAAAGTACCAACACCAACGGTTACAGATAACAGTAAACTAGAGTGTAAGAACGACTCGGATAGCAAATGTCATTGGAAGGTGACATCTAATGTCAACCCAAAAATTGTAGGAACATATAAGGTAACATATACAGCAACAGATGATGGAGAAGATATGTCTGGACCAAATCCAAATACGACAGTCTATATATTAACAGTAAAAGTTTTAGATTTAACAGTTCCGGCAATCAAAGAGATTGTTCCAGATATCACTGAATGGACGAATAAGAACGTTACACTCACGATCATTCCAGAAGATAACGATGAAAAATTACAGTATTCATTCGATGATGGAAAGACATGGCAAGATAGTGATAAAAAGACATTTACAAGTAACCAGACGGTTACTGCGAGAGTAAAAGATTCAAGTGGAAATGTATCAGAATCAAAATCATATCCGATTACGAATATCGATAAGATACCACCTACATGTAAAACTTCTATTAACTATGGTGGAAGAACAGTTACATCTGGTGGCTGGGTGAATGCATCACAGGCTAAGGTAACCACTTCTAGTCCGATCATTATCAACGGAACATGTAGTGACCAAGGAGGAAGTCAGTGTGTTAGTAATGTAAGTGATAAAGTAACGGGAGAAACCAAGGGAACGACGATTAGTCCAGGTACAGTAAAAGATCATGCTGGAAATACTACAAAATGTTCATCTGTTACAATTAAAGTAGACCAGACAAACCCTACTTGTACGGTTACGACTACTCATACTGGATGGACGAATACTGATGTAACGATTACAGGTACATGTAATGACAGTGGATCTGGATGTGTAGATCATGTAAAACAAACTTATACGAAAGATACGAACGCCAAATATTCACCAGGTGTTGTAAAAGATCATGCTGCGAACCAAACAACCTGTTCAGAAATCGGTGTTTATATCGATAAGACGCCGCCAGCTTGTCCTCGAATAGAAAGATCACACCCGGCAGGAACGACAACTTCTGCTACTGTATCATTCGAGATTATTCCAACTTCTGATACAGATTCATGGAACTGGTATACAAATCAAATAGGTGAAGCATGGCACGATTGGGGAAGAGTAACGGGAACACAAACGAAAACGTTGTCGCCAATCACAGGATTACGTACAAGACGCGGAAAAGTAGTTGTACGAGATAGTGTAGGAAATGAACGTACATGTGAGACAGGAGATTATTATTTGGAAAGTTGTAGTGCAAGTAATCCAACGGGATGTCAAAAACAATATGTATGTCGTAATCAACAGCTAGATGGTACAGGAGGAATGGCATATCCTGGTTATACCGATATGCACGATGGACCAAACTTGGCAAATACTGCACATCAGTTAAGAACAGGGACAACGGTATATATTATTAGCACTGCCAATTCAGAATGGTATTACATCTATACTTCTTCTATAGCTATATTGAACCCATATTATAATGGAGCGTACCATACTGTTGCCACTAACAGTGATAAATATGGATATATCAAGAAGGGTTGTCTGCAAAGTACGTATCCACAAAATAAGTCATGTCCAGCGGCTCAATGTATAGGTTAATAGGGGGAACACATTATGAAAAGAGAACAATTATTTATGCTTGCAATTATAGTGATTGCTGTGATATTAGGTATCGGCATAGTTTATGTCATATTCTATCAAATGTCTCCAAAAGAAGCAGAAATATCATTACAATACGAACAAGAAGAATTAAAAATTTGCAAAGCAGAGAATTGTCCGGCAGGTAATGAAGATACATATGGAAAAATCTTATTAAAGTCTGATATCGATGAATTGAATGAGATTGTCGATAATATCAACGACCAAACCGAAGAATATTATCAAAAAGCAAAGAATTCTACATTTGATGATGCGCAATGTGCTCATTTGAAAGATATGTATCAGCATAGCGATCGAACGACGATGGATACATACTTATATAATGGGGATCAATATATAGGAATTAGCGTGTTATGGACCACTTGGAATATGTGTACAAATCCAACGAAAACAGATACATTTGAAACATATACGTATGATTTAAAAAATAAGCGTATGATGACGCAAGATTTATTGAAAGAGGAAATGAAGGTAACGGACGAAAATATATCATATATGATTGAAAATGATTTAGAGCAATTCAATCAGATGAATGGAACCGCTTATACTTTGGAAGATGTATACGAAGATGGAACGTTATCTTATACTTTGTTCTTCCGATATGATGGAGATTTGTTAGCAATGTACCATTTGAAACCGGCAAATACGAACCGTATCGTTACTGCCGTTTCTACGCAAAAGCTTGTCGATTAGACAAGCTTTTTGATTAGAGAAAAAAGATCTATATCAAAAATAAAATTATAAAAAGGAAACGAATATGTTATAATAAATCTAGGTGATAATCATGTCAAAAATTAAAATAATGGATGAAATACTCGCTAATAAAATTGCAGCAGGTGAAGTTGTCGAAAGAAGTGCATCTGTCGTCAAGGAACTTGTCGAAAATAGTATCGATGCTGGTAGTACAGAGATTAAAGTGGAAGTGATCGATGCTGGAACGAAAGAAGTAAAAGTAACAGATAATGGAGTTGGAATGGAAAAAGAAGATGCGATGCTTGCTTTTTCCCGACATGCGACGAGTAAACTTTTACGTGAGGAAGATTTATATCACATCGCAACATTAGGATTCCGTGGAGAAGCGCTTCCATCGATTGCCAGTGTGAGCGAAATCACCTTAAAGACTTCGACAGGAGAAATTGGTACTGTCGTTGAATTAAGTGGAGGACATGTTACTTCTGTTACGCGTGGGGATGCACGAAAAGGAACGATTTTATCCGTTCGAAATTTGTTTTATAACACACCTGCAAGATTAAAACATATTAAAAGTTTACAATCCGAACTTGCGGTTATGACAGACTATATGAATAAAATTGCATTATCTCATCCGATGATTAAGTTTACGTTTTCTAATAACGGTCATATTATTTTAAAAACGGATGGATCAGGTGATATTCTAAAGACGATTCACAATATTTATGGGTTAGAAATCACAAAAAAGATGCTCTTTGTAGAAGGGGAAAATGATGATTACACAGTAGAAGGATATATTTCACTTCCAGAAGTACATCGTTCAACTAGAAATCATATGGTAACGCTCGTCAATGGGAGAGTCGTAAGAAACATGGAACTCAACCGTGTCATCAACGATGCTTATCATTCGTATAAACCAGATAATCGTTATCCAATTGTCGTTTTGAATATCGAAGTAGATCCAAGCTTGATCGATGTAAATATTCACCCGACGAAGCAGGATATCAAATTTAGTAAACTCGATCAATTATCAAGTTTAATTACAGAAATGATCCGTACAAAGTTATCGAAGAGAACATTGATTCCTCATATTAAAGTAGAAGAAGAGGAAAAAGTAGTAAAAGAAAAGCCGAAATACGAAACATTGACGCTTGGTTTTGATATGCCAGTAAGTGAATCAGAAACGACGTATCAAGTGAACGATGACTTCATTTCCGCTCCAAAAGAAGAAGAGGAAATGGAAGAAGAAAACGATGCAATTTTTACAGAAGATGTAGAAGAAAAGAAAGAACGTCTACCTATGATTTATCCAGTGGGTGTCGTACATGGAACTTACGTTATCTGTCAAAATGAACTTGGTATGTACATGATGGACCAACACGCAGCCAAGGAACGCGTCAATTACGAAAAATTTAAACGTGAGATGGGAGAACCGAATCAGACTGCGATTGCGATGTTAATTCCTCTTACGATCGAACTATCGAATCAAGAATTTATGTTATTAAAACAACACATGGAAGTGTTGGAACGTTTAAAATTTAAAATCGAAGAATTTGGTGTAAATTCTATTATCGTAAAAGAACATCCGACTTGGTTACCGAATGGGTATGAAGAACAGGCAATTCGAAAAATTATCGAAATCGTATTGCAGATCGGCGATAAATTTTCAATCGAGAAATTTAACGAACGCGTTTCCACGATGATGAGTTGTAAACTTGCGATCAAAGCAAATGACTATGTATCGATGGAAGAGTTAGAACAATTGATTGCGGATTTACGTAATTGTGACAATCCTTTTCACTGTCCACATGGTCGACCGACGATCATTTTCTATTCTAATTATGATTTGGAAAAATTATTTAAACGAAGTGGATTTGATCAATTAGTTTAAATATATCGTGCCAAAATGACTGAAAAAAGCATCTTAGGATGCTTTTTATCGTAACTTTTTGGTTAACTCTAGATAATGTTTGATGTGTAAATGTGCCATTTGATGTAGTAATAATTTCATTTCTGGATCTTTGATTTTTGATTCGTAATCGTAGCATTTCTTAGCACATTCAAAATTCCAGTCCAGCATATTTCCAATTTCTTTAATAGGATCCATTTTATTCCTCCTTTATTTTGTTATGCGAAAATGAAATTATTTTTATACAATAAAAACTACAAAAGATAATTGACATATGATATAATGGATACATATGAAAAGAAAAGAGGAGTATTATGAGTCAAAAGAAAAATGATGCGATTTGTTCGATGGATGAAAATTTCGCACAATGGTATACAGACGTGTGTAAAAAAGCAGAATTGATGGATTATAGTAGTATTAAAGGATTCATAATCTATAGACCTTATGGGTATGCGATTTGGGAGAATATTCAAAATGAATTAGATCATAAATTTAAAGAAACAGGACATGAAAATGTCTACATGCCACTTTTGATTCCGTCTGGTCTATTGCAAAAGGAAGCAGATCATGTTGAAGGATTTGCGCCGGAATGTGCGGTTGTAACAAAAGGTGGATTAGAAGAGTTAGAAGAATCTTGTGTGATTCGGCCAACGAGTGAAACTTTATTTTGCGAACATTATTCGAAGATAGTAAAATCTTATCGCGACTTACCAAAGAAGTATAATCAATGGTGTAGTGTGGTTCGTTGGGAGAAAACGACACGTCCATTTTTAAGAGGAAGCGAATTTTTATGGCAAGAAGGGCACACGATCCATGCGACGGAATTAGAAGCGCGTGAAGAAACACTGCAAATGCTGAATATTTATAGAGAAACGTGTAAAAATTTATTAGCGATTCCGATGGTGACAGGGTTAAAAACTGAAAAAGAAAAATTTGCTGGTGCCGAGGAAACTTATACGATCGAGGCATTGATGCACGATGGGAAAGCGTTGCAATCCGGAACGAGTCACTATTTTGGTCAAGGTTTTGCAAAAGCGTTCGATATGAAATTTTTAAATCCTTCTAATCAACTAGAATATGTATACCAAACTTCATGGGGGGTATCTACGAGATTGATTGGAGCAATTATTATGGTACATGGTGATAATAATGGACTTATTTTACCACCTCGCGTTGCGCCAATTCAAGTTATGATCATTCCGGTTCGAAGTCAAGTTGAAGGCGTACTTGAAAAAGCACGTGAGATTGAAGTGCAGTTACGCAAGGCAGGAATTCGCGTTAGCCTCGATGATTCCGATAAGACTCCAGGATGGAAGTTTAGTGAAGCTGAGATGAAAGGAATACCACTTCGATTAGAAATTGGACCGAAAGATATCGAAAACAATAGTTGTGTTCTTGCAAAACGTAATGATGGTGCAAAATTAACATTGACATTAGACGAATCATTATCAATGAATGTGCAAGAACAATTAGATAAAATTCATGAAGAAATGTATGATCGTGCATTAGAACATTTGAAGAAACATACAACACGTGTTCATTCTAAAGATGAATTTATCGATGCATTAGAAAACGTAGGAGGATTTGTGCAAGCACCATGGTGTGGCGATGAAGCTTGTGAGCAAAAGATAAAAGAAGAAACAACTGCCACGACAAGATGTATTACAACAGAACAACCAGCAGAAGGAGAAACTTGTATCTGTTGTAATAAAAAAGCAAAACATGTTGTAAATTTTGCAAAAGCTTATTAAAATTCGACAAAAATAGAGCCAAGAATATGGAATAATTGGAATAGGTGATAAAATGAAAAAATACATTACTCCTATTCTATGTTCTATCTGTCTTGGTTTTTTCATGGGCTTTTTTCTCTGTAATCAATATGAAGGAAAGATCGATTTAAAAACAGTTTTTTCTGAAAGTGAACCACTTTATTTTTTACAGAGTGGTGTATATTCGAGTTTGGAAAGTATGCAGGAAAATGTCGCTGATTTAAGTAATTATATCTATACGGAAGAAGAAGGGAAATACTATGTTTACATTGGAATAACATCTTCTGAAGCAAATGTCGATAAATTAAAAGGAATCTATCAACAGATGGGGTATTCTATTTATAGCAAGCAACTCGATGTAAGTAATGCTAACTTTATTACGTTCGTGAAAGAATGTGATCAAATGTTAACAGCAACGACAGAGCAGAATGCAATTTTAAAGATCGAACAAGAGGTGCTTGCAAGTTATGAAAAGATGGTGATTCAAAAACATTAAAGTAACAAGATTACCTGAAGCAGAACGTCCGAGAGAACGATTGATTCGAGAAGGAGTAAACTATTTAAATAACGAGGAATTACTTGCGATTCTTCTTCGAACAGGAACGAGAAAGTATCCTGTAAAACAACTCGCACAACTGGTTTTAAAAGAAGTGGGATCGACAGAACATTGGAAGAATATTCCCTACGAACAATTACGAAAAATCGAAGGGATTGGACCTGCACATGCATGTAGTATTCTAGCTGCGATTGAATTTGGAAGGAGAATTTATGCTCCAGTATCAACATTACAGCAATTAAAAATTACAGGGACACAAACAGTTTATGAATATTATAAATATCGCTTAGGAGATGTGAAACAGGAATATTTTTACTGTGTCTATCTAGATCAGCAAAAGAAAGTGATTCGAGATAAGCGCTTGTTCGTTGGAACAGTCAATCGAAGTTTGGTCCATCCACGCGAAATATTTAAAGAGGCTTACTTACTTTCTGCTTCCTTTTTAATTTGTATTCATAATCATCCGAGCGGAAATGTCGAACCATCAGAGGAAGATATTCGATTGACGGAGCAATTGTTCGAAATAGGAATGATCCTTGGAATTGTGGTGCTAGATCATATGATTATTGGAAAATATGGTTATTATAGTTTTTATGAAAATGGAAGAATTTCCCTTTCCAAGTAAAGGGAAATATATTATAATGAAATAGGTGATGTTATGTACAATCAAAAAAAGATGGATAAAAAATATTTTATTTTAATTGGTGCGATTGTTGCTGCTGTGCTTCTTGGTTTGATTGCACATATCGTAACGACGGATCGTACGCTAACACCGATAGAAAAGGCGGTAAAGGATACGGTTTTACTCGTTCAAAAAGTAGCTTATCAACCGATCAAGTTCGTCAAGGATAAAGTTGTAGAATATCAGGAAAAACAAGATTTATATGAAAAATATAAAACACTACAGAAGAAAGTAAAGGAAACGGATCTCATTCAAGCAGAGAAGGAAGAGTTAGAACATCAATTAAAGAGTATGAAAGAAACTTTAGAATTAAACAATACTTTAGTAGAGACAGAATATTTAAATGCGACTGTTGTAAATCGTAATTTAGGGTATTGGTACAATACGATTACGATCGATAAAGGAAGTCACAATGGAGTTGAAAAGGATATGCCAGTTATCGTAAGTGATGGTGTCATTGGAAAGGTGACGAAAGTATCTAATTTCAACAGTACAGTGAAACTTTTGACGAGTGAGGACGTCAATAATAAAATATCAGTCAAAATTGCAGTTGGAGACAAGTATGTCTACGGACTTCTTTCTGGATATAAGAGAAAGGGAAACACATTTACTGTAGAGGGAATTGCTGATAACATTGAAATTCCTGCTGGATCTGTTGTCACGACAACGGGAATGGGAGACAATTTTCCAAGTGGAATTATGGTTGGAAAAGTAAAAAGAGTAAAGACGGATAATTTTGATTTAGCTAAAACGGTCGAGGTGACATCGAGTGTCGATTTTGACGATCTTAATTACGTGACAATTTTAAAACGAAAGGAAGCGAGTCAATAATGCTCGTCGCCATTACTTTGATCGTTTCTTTTTGTCTGGATGGGATTGTAAGTAACTTTATTCCAATTCATAGTCAATTATTGATTCCGCTTTTAACTCTTATGTCACTACTAATTATCTATCCTTATTTTAATCATCATGAAGATGATTATTTAAAGGTTGCAGGTGTGCTAGGTCTTTGCTATGATATCGTATTTACCGATACGGTATTCTTGCATTGTGTTTTATTTTTACTCGTCGCACTTTTTATTCGTTTGTTAAACGAATGGTTTTCTAACAACATCGTCAGCATTGGTTTTATGGCGGTTCTCGTCATCGCATTTGATCGTATTTTAGAATATTCCATTTTATCGCTCGTTGGTTTCTTTGCATTCGATGGAATGTATCTATTACAGGGAATTTATTCTTCCATTTTACTCAATGTGATCTATGCGATTCTCTTATATGTTGTGACGGATAAAATTAGTAGAAAATTTCATATTCGAAAAATCGATTAGAATGGAGATCCATTCTTTTTTTTGTTGCATATCACTTGTCAGTAGTTCATATATTAAGATAGGTGAGATAAGATGGACAAGGAAATTGAAAAGCTGAAAGCAGAAATGAAGAAGAAGAAACAGCGGACACCCGATGTGAATATGCGTGCTCACAAAAGAGAAGATTCTACAAAGTCCGCGATACTTCGCTATGTTACAAATTATGCATTAAAGGTTTTATTGACGATCGCAATTACGCTGATTCTTTTTATCTCTTTAAAAAAGAATCGTGATTTTAAGACACAGTTTTATCATCATGTATATGACACGAATTTTGATTTTGCAACTGTGAATCAGCTATATAAAAAATATGTCGGATCTGAACTTCCGTTTCAAGAGTTATTTATAAAAAAGGATAAAGAGGTATTCAATGAGAAGTTAACCTATGAAGAGTCACATATTTATAAAGACGGGGTAAAACTTACAGTTGCACCTTCCTATCTCGTTCCTGTACAACAAAGCGGGATCGTCGTTTTTATAGGAGAGAAAGAAGGGTATGGAAACACGGTAATCATTCAGCAAGTGGATGGGGTAGACTTGTGGTATGGGAATGTCGATCATTTAAATATTAAATTATACGATTATGTCGAAAAGGGATCCTTACTCGGTGAGGCGAAAGATGAAACCTTATATCTCGTATATAAAAAGGAAGGAAAAGTGTTAGATTATAAAACTTATCTTTCATAAGTTATACTTTCATCCACTTTTTTATATCGTTGGTTTTATCATGATGATGTTGGGACGTTTTTCCTTTTTCTTTTGGTTTACGCTTTTACTTCTCGTTCATGAATTCGGTCACGCTTTTGTTGCGTATCTCTATCGTTGGAAGATCACATCGATTACGATTTATCCTTTTGGAGGAATGACGAGGTTTTCCGAGCAACTCAATCGACCAATTGTCGAAGAGTTTTTGATATTGATCGCAGGCCCTATCGCACAACAACTAGGTTACTTTCTTTTTTCTTTTTTGAGGGCACCTTCTATTGCTTTAATACACTATGCACTTTTGTGTTTTAATTTACTTCCTATCGTTCCGTTAGATGGTTCAAAATTAGTAGAAATCATCTTTCAATTGTTTGTTCCGTATCGTTCTTCTAAATATGGAGTTTTCTTTGTGTCTTTTGTAATGGGAAGTATTCTTTGGTATGTTTCTCTTTTTTTTCATAATCTTCTTGGAATTGTTTTATGCAGCTATCTTACGGTACAGATCGTTACGTATTTTCGCAACATCGATCGTACGACGTTAAAGTTTTTATTAGAGCGATATTTATATTCTTATCATTTTCGCAAAAAACAAGTGATAAATGGAGGAGATATTAGGAAAATGTATCGAGAGAGAAGTCATATATTTTATATCGATCAAACGTATCATACAGAGCGAGAAATTTTAAGGAAAACGTTTGACTTATCAAGGAGTTTGTGATAAAATTCTATATTGTGTAGTACCTCATGTTGCTACAACCGCACGAACCAGGTTATAAACACGTTAGTGTGCCTGATAGGCGAGTCTTAGAAAATAAAGAAGGAGGTCAATATGAAAGCAGTTATTGAAACTGGTGGAAAGCAATATTTAGTAGAAAAAGGTAGTGTTATCTACGTTGAAAAAATGGATGCTGAGCCAGGAAAGAAAGTAAATTTCAATGTACTTATGGTAGATGGAACTGTTGGTCATCCATATGTTACAAATGCAGAAGTAACTGGTGAAGTTGTAAAACACGGAAAACAAAAGAAAGTTGTTGTTTACAAATACAACGCTAAGAAAAAATACCGTAGAAGACAAGGACACCGTCAACCATATACAAAAATTGAAATTAAATCTGTAACGACAAAATAGTATGATACAGATTCATATCAAAGAGACGGAAAAAGAAGTAAAAGAAATTACGATTTCAGGACATGCTGGATATAGTCATGCAGGGAATGATATCGTATGTGCTGCAGTGAGCAGTATCGTGATTACTTCGATCAATGCAATTTTGAGATTAGATCAAAATGCGATTCAATATGAAGAAGATGAAGGTTTTATTTCAATTAACGTATTGAAGCACGATAAAGTAACGGTTACACTCATTACGAATTTAATCGAATTACTGATCGAATTACAAAACGATTATAAAAAGTATATAAAAATTAATAAGGAGGTGTCCTCATGTTAAAGTTATTACAATTGAATATTCAATTATTTGCACATAAAAAAGGGCAAGGTTCTACGCAAAACGGACGCGACAGTATCTCTAAACGTTTAGGAGCAAAAGCTGCTGATGGAGAATATGTAACAGGTGGATCTATTTTATATCGTCAACGTGGAACGAAAATTTACCCAGGAAAGAACGTAGGTATCGGAAGTGATGATACAGTGTATGCAAAAATTTCTGGATATGTCAAATTTGAACGTGTTGGAAAAGATAGAAAACAAGTTAGTGTTTATCCTGAAAGAGGATAATTTGTATGAAAAAGGTACGAAAGTGCCTTTTTTTTGATATAATGAAGTTATCGTAGGGTGATAAAATGAAAAAACTATTATTGATAATTGATTTACAAGATGCTTTTTTAAATGAAGCAACAGCCTTTGTCTCTAGAAAGATCGATGATTTGATACAGTCTGGGAAATTTGATGATGTTTTGTTTACGAGGTTTGTCAATACAGAAAATAGTGTCTACGAAAAGGAATTATTCTATGAAGGTTGTAAAAAGGAAGATGGAAAGATCGTAATCGATACACATGGGTTTTCTGTAATAGATAAAACACAATATTCTGCCTATACTCCGGCATTGCTTAATTACATAAAAGACAAACAAATCGATCAGATTTATCTTTGTGGACTTGATACTGATTGTTGTGTTCTCATAACTGCGATAGACTTGTTTGAACATGGCTATGATATCTATGTGTTGCAGGATTTTTGTGCAAGTTCTGGTGGAGAGACAATGCATCAAGCTGGCCTTATGATTGGAAGAAGAAACATTGGAAAAAATCGAGTGATATAGGCTAGTAATTTTATTAAACTAGTGTATAATAGAAGAGAAAAAAGAGGTGATACCATGTTTATAGATGAAGTGACGATGGATTTGATCGCAGGTCGCGGTGGAGATGGTTGCATGGCATTCAGACGCGAAAAATACGTCGAAATGGGTGGCCCATTTGGTGGGAATGGCGGAAAGGGTGCAAGTATTATTTTCGAAGCCGACGAGGGGTTAAATACACTGATCGATTTACGATATAAAAAATTAATAAAGGCTCCAAAAGGGGAGAATGGTCAAGGGAAAAACTGTCATGGGAAGAATAGCCCTGACGTAACTGTAAAAGTTCCAATCGGTACTGTTGTGACAGATGTTGATACAAATTTAATTGTAGCTGATTTAACGAAGCATGGAGAAAGAGCAGTCGTTGCCCGTGGTGGACGTGGTGGAAGAGGAAATACAGCGTTTGCGACACGTCAAAATCCAGCTCCTAATTTTGCTGAAAATGGAGAACCAGGAGAAGAAAAACAAGTAAAAGTAGAATTAAAGTTACTTGCTGATGTTGGACTTGTCGGATTACCAAGCGTTGGAAAATCGACGATTATCTCAAAAATTTCTGCATCAAAACCAAAGATTGCAGCATATCATTTTACGACGTTGAGACCCAATTTGGGAGTTGTTCGTGCGAGTGATGGAAGAAGCTTTGTCGTTGCCGATTTACCAGGGCTCATCAAGGGTGCTTCTTTAGGGGAAGGACTTGGAGATCGATTCTTAAAACATATCGAGAGAACGCGAGTGATTGCACACGTCATCGATATGAGTGGGTTTGAAGGAAGAGATCCGTACGATGATTATGTTACGATCAATGAAGAGTTAAAGAACTTTAATGAATCTCTTATAAAGAAACCACAAATTGTCGTAGCAAATAAGATGGATGCTCCGGAGGCGAAAGAACATTTGCAAGCATTTAAAAAGAAAGTTACGGATGTTCCTGTATATGAAATTTCTGCACTAGAAAATAAAGGATTGCAACAAGTTGTCGATGCACTTGCGGATAAATTAGATACGATTGCGAAAAAGCCTCTCTATGAAGAAGAACGTTTCGAAAGCCACGTTGTTTATAAATTTAAGAAAGAACAACCATTTACAGTGACAAATGAAAATGGAACTTGGGTGATTCGCGGAGATGAAGTAGAAAAATTATTCCGCATGTCTCGACTCAATACAGAAGAAGCGTTCTTACGTTTTTCAAATCAGTTAAAGAAACTTGGAATAGAGGATAAACTAAGAGAACTTGGTGCTCAAGATGGAGATAACGTTCGAATTTTAGACTACGAGTTTGATTATCGTTTATAGGGAAACAGAGATCTGTTGCTCTTTATGATATCAGTATCAATATAAAGGTGATAGGATGGAAAAATTAGATGAATGGATAGAAAAATGTGATAATATCGTTTTCTTTGGTGGAGCAGGAGTATCGACGGAAAGCGGGATCCCAGATTTTCGTGGTGCGAAAGGATTGTATCAAAATCGTGAGTTTCCAGCAGAGATTATGCTTTCTCACACGTTTTACGAAGAACATCCAGAAGAGTTTCAAGAATTTTATTTAAAACACTTAGTGTATCCGAAGGCAGAGCCAAACCTAGCTCATCAAGCATTAGCACACTTAGAAAAAATTGGAAAGTTAAAAGCTGTGGTTACGCAAAATATCGATGGGTTACATCAGAAAGCTGGAAGTAAAAATGTCTTAGAACTCCATGGGAGTATTCATAGAAATACATGTCAAAGCTGTGGTAGGAAATATTCTTTAGAGGACATTTTAGAAAAACATCGCGATTTTAAATGTTCCTGCGGTAGTAGAATTAAACCAGATGTCGTCTTGTATGAAGAACCACTTGATAACGATGTGTTTGAAGCGGCAATACAAGCGATTTCACATTGTGATATGTTTATCATTGGTGGAACTTCTTTGGCTGTTTATCCGGCTGCAAATTTAGTTCATTATTTCAAAGGAAAACATTTGGTTTTGATCAATCAAACGGAAACTCCGTATGACCATTTGGCAGACTTAGTCATTCATGCTTCTATTGCAGATGTGCTTTCTAAATGGGTTGAAAAGTAAGGTTCAATTTAGGTTGAATCTTTTTTTGTGGGGCGATTCCATAATTTCCCACATTCTTTTTAAATTCTTACCATAATTTTTCTTTAGAATGTAAGTATCGGAGGTGATAAAAAACAGTGAAAATAAAATAACATGACAGAAGCAACAATAAAATGAAAATATAAAAATACACTCCTAAACACGACAGAAGGGATGGTGATAATGAGTAGAAATGAAAATAGAATAGTGATATACTATTAAACGAGGTGTTATTATGTATAAGATTTGCTTAGTAGAAGATGAAGAAAATTTAAATCAATTAATCAAATCCTATTTAACCCGCGCAGGCTATGAAGTGGTTAACTTCTTGAATGGAGAAGACGCGATGAATTATATAGGAAATGAAGTTCATTTATGGATTTTAGACATTATGTTGGGTGATCAAATTAGTGGATATGACATTATTAAAAAAATCAGGGAAGAGTCGAAAGATGTTCCAGTTATATTCACATCTGCACGTGATCAAGATCTAGATAAAATCATCGGCTTAGAGCTTGGAAGTGATGATTATGTAACCAAACCTTACTCTCCTAAAGAACTCGTGTTACGTGTGAACAACATGATGAAGCGTGTTTACGATAATCATCCATCGGATAAAGTCACATATGAAGATTACGAAATTAATTTATCGAAACGAATGGTATATCAGCAGGGAAAAGAGATTAATTTAACAACGTTAGAGTTTGATTTATTACTTTTATTTATCAATCATAAAAATAAATCATTTAGTCGAGATGACATATTGAAAAATGTTTGGGGCGAAGATTATTTTGGAAGTGATCGTGTCGTAGATGATCTAGTCAGACGTCTACGTAAGAAGCTGCCGAATCTTCACATTAATACTCTCTACGGATTTGGGTATCGACTTATATGAGAGCTTCGAAACCTGCAAAGAACCTAAAGCAAACATTGAGTCATCAATTGATTTCAATAGGGTTTATTATATGTATGATTATATTTATGTCGCTCGGTATTTTACTCCCACGTACTTTGATGCCGGTTTATGAAAACAACATTTATCAATATTTAAAACAACCTTTGGAATTGATCGATTATGAGATCGATAGTAGCCAGGTTAATAGTACGGTTGCATACCTCTACGTAACGGGAGATAATGAAATTATTGCGAGTGACAATTTATCTAAAGTGATCTCTGCTAATCCAGAGCAAGTCTTAAGATTTATAGATAAAGATTACGGAAAATTTAAATTCTTAGGTGCTACATATTATTACAATACCTCATATAATCAATATGTAACTAAGATTTCAATTACTGATGATAGTTATATTTTGCAAATGAAGAAAGATATCTTATATACGATATTTCCTATCATCTTAATTACAGTTCTTTTAATTGCTGCACTGTTGATCTTTTGGTCGAGACGACTAGTGTTAAAAATTGAGCATTTAAAGGAAAAAGTAGATAACTTATCAAATGATAATTATAAAGACGGATATCGTTATGGTGATGATGATGAATTGATGGCACTTTCTAACGCCATTGACAATATGCACTTAAAATTAAAAGAAGAAGAAGAATATAAAAACCAAATCTACCAAAACATATCGCATGATTTTAAAACTCCTCTCACAGTCATAAAATCGTATATCGAAGCGATAGAAGATGGGGTACAAGCACCTGCCGATGGGTTTGAAATCATTAAACAGCAGGTGGATAAATTAGAACTCAAAGTACACTCCTTACTATACTTGAATAAGTTAAACTATATCAAAGATTCAAAAAATTATAAAGAAGAGCATATTGATGTTGTGAAAGTGATTCGAAAATCAGTTGATAAGTTCAAAGTGATTGCACCACAGCTCTCTTGGAAAATAGAATTGAAAGACAAGAACACAATCTATCGCGGAAGTGAGGATATGTGGGAAGCTGTGATTGACAATATGCTTCAAAATTTTATACGCTATGCAGAACACGAGGTTAAAATTACGTTAAAGAAAAACACACTGCAACTATATAACGATGGTCCTAATATCGATCCAAATATTTTAAATGATATCTTTACCCCTTATAAAAAAGGTATCAATGGGCAATTCGGGTTAGGGTTGTCGATCGTCAAAAAAACTCTCGCCTTGTGTAATTATGAAATTAGCGTAAAGAACGAAAAGAAAGGTGTCAGTTTTATGATTAAATAGAAAAAAGGTCAGGTCTAAGGGTTTGACCTTTTTTTCATGTCTTTAT
>artificially_reared_2__coassemble_355_pt1 | contig 25531 bp, 30 predicted proteins | sample artificially_reared_2__metabat2_low_PE_043 | metagenome-assembled genome bin artificially_reared_2
GTGTTTAATGCCTATGCCAATCTATTTACTAATCTTTGCATAGTGGTATCCAATGTTGTGTCTATAATCAGATATGATGTGAAAAAACAAAAAAAGAGTTATCGTGAAAATTTTTAATTTCATTATAGCTCTTTTATATTGAAATGATCACTCTATTTGTAATTCATAACTAAATATATTAAACAATTGTGGGAGTGTAAAATAAAGTGTGTAAGTTGAGAGTTTGGATTTAAAAATTCTTGTTTCAAAAACTGACACACTTTTTTGACATATCCCTACTTTTGTTTAGAAATGAAAGCGTTTAATTTTAATCATTTAAGTTTTTATAATAACGATTGGGTTGAATTATTAATAAATGAACTTTCTGAATCTTATTTGCATTTTAAAATTAAGCCTGAAAAGGGGTATGCAATAACCTTAGAAAAAGAAACCGTTAATCATTACTAACACTGCCACCAGCAGTATCAATGTCAACGAAAACATTGAAATTGGGAGTGGTTGATTTAAATACTGATCAAACAACTTAAAATATTAACAATTTATTAAAAGTGGTAATGGATAATTTAAAATATAAAAGTGCCCAATCAAGTGATAATAATGAAACAAAAAAATTATTAAAGAAGCATAGAAGATGAAAACACATTTACAATTACATTTAAACTTTATGAGATGACATTTGCTAGAAAATTCAACCATATAGTTGAGTAGCAATCACCATTTATTGTTTATATAAAATTAAAGTTTGTAGAAGAAGCTGAAATAATTTCATTAAAAATTTCAAAAAAAGCGACACAAATCACTGTGTTCTTTTTTTATACTTAAAATGAGGTGAAAACATGAAAGTATACGTCGATCTAGTGTTCTTGCTAAACGTAATCTTTGATTTTTTAATCTTGCTTACGACATCTACGATTCTGCATCGTAGAACATCTTATAAGAGATTACTTTTAGGTGCTTTGGTTGGTGCTACTAGCATTTTCTTTCTCTTTTTGAAATTATCTACACTAATGTTATTTTTGCTAAAGGTAGTAATTAGTATCGGAATGTTGATTGCGACATTTGGATATCATAATTGGAAGCAGTTTATGAGAGAATTTTCGTATCTTTACATGGTGAGTATTGTCATGGGTGGCTTTTTATACTTTTTAAATGTTCAATTTTCTTATCAACAAGAAGGTCTTGTTTTTTATCATCGTGGCTTTTCCATCAACGTGATCTTTTTATTCATATTTTCGCCTATTATTTTATATACTTATGTAAAACAAGGTAAAAAGAGAGAAGAGTTATACGATCAAATTCATCTAGTTCAGTTTCACTATCGCGGGAAGACATATGCTTGGAATGGCTTTGTCGATACGGGAAATCATTTGAAAGATCCATACTTTCATCGCCCTGTCATATTGGTAGAAAAAGATAAGATCGAGGATACGGAGGGAAAGAAAATCTATATTCCATATGACACGGCGAATCATCATGCGATGTTAGAATGTATTCCTATCACTTCTGTTACAGTGGACGGAATTCTCAAAAAAAGAAAGATATTGGTGGGGCTTCTAGAAGATAAGATTCATCTAGATGGAGTAGATTGTATTTTACAAACAAGTATATGGGAGGGATAAAATGTTAAGAAAAATAATACAGTTTTTACATCGATTATGGAGTGATGGTACAAGTTTGTTTTTTATTGGAAGTAGTGATAAACTACCAGAACCATTATCAAAAGAAGAGGAGACGGAGTGTGTTTTAAAGGCACAAGATGGAGATATTATCGCACGAGGTAAACTGATTGAACACAATTTACGATTGGTTGTATTTCTAGCAAAGAAGTATGAAAATACAGGCATCGATTTAGAAGATCTTGTCAGTATTGGAACAATTGGGCTAATCAAAGGAGTGAATACTTATCGATTAGATAAAAATATTAAATTAGCAACCTATGCTTCCAGATGTATTGATAATGAAATTCTTATGTTTTTAAGAAAGAATAAAAAAAGACGAGGAGAAATCAGCTTCGAAGATAATTTATCTTTTGATTCCGAGGGAAATGAACTACATTTAGAGGATATTTTAGGTACGGAACCAGATATTGTGACAAAGGGAATCGAAGAGGCGACGGAAAAAGAATTATTGTATCGTGAAATAGAAAAGTTGAGTGGTCGTGATAAACAGATTATGGTATTACGTTATGGCTTGTTTGGACATAAAGATATGACGCAAAAGGATGTCGCGCGCGTGTTAAATATTAGTCAGTCGTATATTTCTAGAATTGAGAAAAAAGTGATTCGTAAATTAAAGAATTTAGTGAAGTCATAAAGAGAGTTATCTCTTTTTTTATTGTCTCTCTTGAAGAGATACCTGTTTGTGTGCTAGAATAATTTTATAAGATAGACAGGTGGTTTTATGTTAACATTTGATTTTAAAACTTATATTGATTCAGTAATTAACAAAGAACAATTTAAAAAGTATTTACCGAGATTACAAAAGATTACAAATCATATGAATCGAAAATTAGAGATGTTAGATTGGTTAGATGTTTCTACGTCGATTACGAAAGAAGAACTAGAAAGATTAAAGTCTTTAGCGCAATATACGAAGTCGCATTGCGATCTTTTCATCGTGATTGGAATTGGTGGGTCTTATTTGGGAAGTAAGGCTGTGATCGATGCGATTCATCCTTATTTTGGAAGCGATGGACTTCATCCAGAAGTGATTTATCTTGGAACGTCTTTATCATCTTCTTATATCAAAGATTTGATTGGATGGATTGGAGATAAAGATGTCATCGTCAATGTGATATCGAAATCGGGAAACACCCTAGAGCCTAATATCGCATTTACACTTTTCCAAAAGTATTTGCGTCGTCGCTATGGAAAAGAGGAATTAGAACATAGACTGATTATTACGACAGATGAGACCTCTGGTTCTCTATTAGAATTTGCTAAGAAACATCATTTAAATACACTTTCGATTCCTAAGAATATTGGAGGAAGATTTTCTATATTTACGGCAGCTGGCCTATTTCCTATGGCGGTTGCAGGAATACAAATTGATTCATTATTAAAAGGAGCAAAGCAAGGTAAAAACTATTTAAATGAAGCGTATATGTATGCGATGGTAAGAGATATTTTGAGAAAAGAAGGAAGACAGGTAGAATCGTTTACTGTCTACGAACCAAAACTTGCATATTTTACCGAATGGTTAAAACAGTTGATGATGGAAACACAAGGAAAGAACAAGAAGGGACTGCTTACAACTAGCGCGATCAACACGAGAGATTTACACTCTTTAGGGCAATACTATCAAGAGGGAACTGATAATCTATTCGAAACTGTGATCGCAATTGAAAAAACGACGAAAGTAACAGTTCCTCAATACGAAAAGACACTAGACGAAATCAATTTAATTGCAGCGAAAGCCGTTGCATCCGCACACAAAAAAGGAAATACACCAAGTAGTATGATTATCATGGATAAGTTAAACGAAAAAAATCTAGGGAGTTTATGTTATTTCTTTATGATGAGTGCTGCGATTGGAGCGTATTTACTCGGAGTAGATCCATTTAATCAGCCAGGTGTAGAAGTGTATAAGAAAGGAATTAAAAGAAGCTTAAAATGAGAAAATTTGGAATAATTGTATTAGTCTGCTTTAGTTTATTTCTCTTTGTTGGATGTGGAGATAAAAAAGTTCAAACAGAAGAGAAACAGGAACTTACAGATGGAGAAAAATTTAAAAAAGAGTATGAACAATATAATAAATACGTAGCTGATGACGGAACAAAAGAATATCCACAAGTGACGATTACGGAAGATAACAAGATGAAATATAGCTCTTTTAAAGAAGTAAAAGAGATTTTAAAAGACGGGACAGGGGTTGTATTTTTTGGAAATGCTAAGTCTGCTTGGACGAGAAATGTCGTTCCTATTTTGATTGAAGCGGCAAAGGAAAGTGGAGTTGATACGATTTATTATTACGATCATTATGAGGATCGCGATGAAAAACATTTAGATAGTAGTGGAAATGTCGTCATCGATAAAGAAGGTTCAGAAGAGTATCAAGAACTTGTGACAATTTTATATTCCGAACTAGGACCGTATGAAGGTTTAAACAACGATACAATCAAGAGACTTTATTATCCAACTGTCGTATTTGTTAGTGATGGACTCATTTTAGGAAGCCATATTGGCACTATAGAATCACAAACAGATCCTAAAGTAAATCTTTCTAGTGCAGAGCAAGAAGAACTAAAGGAAATTTATACGCATTACATGGGATTGATGCAAGAATCATAACAACGTAAGTTGTTTTTTTCTTTTGGCTGAATAAAAATTCTTTTTTTTCTCATTATGAATAAGAAGGAGGATGACATGGCACGTCACAAAGTAGAAATATGTGGCGTGAATACTGCGAATATTAAAGTATTAAGTAGTGAAGAACAAATAGAATTGTTTCGTAAGATGCAAGCAGGGGATCCATTTGCAAAAGATGAATTAATCAAGGGAAATTTAAAACTCGTATTATCCGTTTTACGTAAGTTTAACAATCGTGTCGATAATATGGACGATTTATTCCAGGTAGGATGTATTGGACTGATTAAAGCGATCGATCATTTTGATCTTTCTTTTGAAGTGAAATTTTCAACTTATAGTGTCCCGATGATTCTAGGAGAAATTAAACGTTATTTACGAGATAACAATAGTGTTAGAATAGCAAGAAGCATCAAAGATACCGCATATAAAGCATTGAAAATCAAAGAGGAAATGACGAACCAAAATGGGAAAGAACCTACTGTATTAGAGATTAGCAAGGCGATGGGGTTGACAGAATACGAAGTAAGTCATGCCTTGGATGCTTTAAAAGAAACGGTAAGTATGTTTGAACCCATTTATAATGATGGAGGGGATACGATCTATTTAGAGGATCAACTGGAAGACAAAAAATTAGAACGATACCCAATCGAGACGAGAATCGCATTAACAGATGCTTTAGATAGGTTGAAAGGAAAAGAAAAGTATGTTTTAGAACAACGTTATTTAGTTGGAAAGACACAAATGGAACTTGCAAGTGAGATCGGAATTAGTCAAGCACAGATTTCTCGCTTAGAAAAAAGTGGAATCGATCATATTAAGAAGATGATATTATAAGCAATGGTTACGTTGCTTTTTTTGTTCAACTCCTAATGGATGGCGATTATGTATTATTTCTGGTATAATGAAATTACAATATGCTAAATGATACATTATATTGATTGTTTGTGTTTCGAACGAGAAAAAGGGTGTTCTGTGCAAATGATAAATTTGTCGAACTTTGTCATGTTACAATCAAGGTGCAATGGGAGGGTGCGGAGAGGAGAAGAATATGAAGCAAGTTAAAATTATATTATCAGTATTTATAGTATCATGTGCATTTGCTATGTTTGGAGTAAGTGCTGAAGAAAGAGAAGAAATTGCTGCTAGATATACAGAACAACAAAATATTAGTGCCACAATTCCGGTATATCCGGCTATGTGGTATTCAGACTCGCATATGAAAATGACAGAAGGAAGTAATATTTTATATACGGACAGTGTGGGAAGACGTGTTAGAGCTAGAGTTGAAGGAAGAACAACGGGTGATATTTGGCAAGGAAAGTGGATGGATGCAAATCCGAAAACCTCTATCGCCTGGTCTACACCGCCTGCAACGTATATTAACATTCCAAATGTAACGATTCAAAGACATCCAGATGCTTCAGACCGTTATAATACGACAAGTTATAAAGGAATTTGGTTTTATTAAAAAATAAGAAAGAAGTGCACCCTCATTGCACGTATGGGAGAAATAGTATGAAAGTATGGTTAAAGAGAAACAAAATAGTGATAGGGTATTTTATGATATGGTGCATTTTGTGTTGGATAGAAGTTAATAAATTGAAACAAATGTCACCGGTATATCAGAACATTGATGCCTTTTCAGCATTTCAATATATTTATATGAATTCTAATTTATCTATGATGGTGTTGTTTGGACCTCTCATCGTGATTACGCCAACATTATATCGACTTTATTGTGATATGTCTGGAGGAATGTTACGAACTTATTTGACAAGACAGAGTTATTTTGATTTCTTTAAAAAGAAGATAGTTGCAATGTTACCGTATACTTTGATGATTTCAATAAGTTACTTACTTTTATTTTTGTTTTGTTCTTTTGCATTTCAATTCAATTTTGATGTAGCTTCAACTGCACTGATCGATCCTTCGTTTGAAGTGGTGATGTATAAAGAGAATTTACCTGTCTTTATGTTTTTAGTATTTTTTATACCAATTTTATGTAGCTCTTTTTGGATTTTAATCGGGTTTATGTGTATTCGTTTTTCTAAAAATTATTTTGTGTCGTTAGCACTTTCCTATATCGTCGTATATATTTGTAACTTTTACGAAACGATGATAGTTACTTTATTTTCTATACCCGACTTTCATTATTCATTTGACGTATTAGTTAGTATCCAAAGTTCTAATGTAGAAGATTCTATTGTTATGATTTTATATTACTTTATTGCCATTATAGGAGCTATATTGATTACGTGGATATTTTACAGAGATAAAGAAAGATTGGTGATAGATAGTGAAACATAAATTATATTTATGGAAAGAATTGTTGAAATACGAACTAGAGGGAAGCAACTTCAAAGCAGTTATTTTAATGTCCATATGCATCAATTTAATTTTTTCTAATATTACGATGTTGCAGGATAATTTTTTTGCGCAAGTGATTGCTCCTTTTAAGGATTACACATATGTAATTGCTATCTTGTTGCTACTATGTTTTAATACCTTTTATACAGATCGAGCATTTGAGCAAAACACAAGTATGATGATAAGATTAAAAAATAAAAAAGAAATGCTTCGAAAATTAGTGTTTCAAATGATTCTTTCTAATACTTTAGTCCTTTTGATCAATCAATTGATTTGGATTACTATTTTGAATTTCACTTGCCACTTACCGTTAGATTTTGGACTTTATCAGCATTATAATATAACAAATTTACAGTATGTTTTTTTCTATTTATTACGTAGTTATATTTTGATAGAGCTCATGTTGTTGTTGGTCTTTTTCATTTGGAAGCTGCTTGGTCACATAGGGGCTATAAGTACTTTAATTATCTACGTTTTTTCGATTGCATTTTCTCCTGTAATTGAAGGCGAAAGACTTGGAAATTTTCATAATATGAGATTTCATCCGACGCAATATTTTTATCAGAATTATTATCCTAATTTTTCATCGGAGCTCGTTTTTTCGTTTATCTATATTGTAGGATTTATCGTGATTGTTTTGATTTTATATGAAGTTACAAGTATGTATATGAAAAAGATAGGAGAATAGATATGAAAATAGAAGTAAAACAAGTATCAAAAGAATTTAAAAAGCAAATGGTCTTAAGAGATATCAACGTAACATTTGAATCTGGGAATATCTATGGACTCATCGGAAGAAACGGGTCTGGAAAAAGCGTGTTTTTGAAATTATTGTGTGCTTTATATTGCCCGACGAAGGGAGAAATTTTATTCGATGGAGAAAATGTGATCAAGGAGAAGAAATTTCCTCCTTCTACTGGTGCTCTGATCGAAAAGCCAAACTTTGTAGGAGATCTGACAGGATTTGAAAATTTAAAATTACTTGCATCGATTCAAAAGAAAATCGGGGAAGATGAGATCAATGCAATTTTAAAGAAAGTCGAGCTTTATGAAGAGAAAGATAAAAAGTATTCTAAGTATTCTCTAGGTATGAAACAAAAATTAGGAATTGCACAGGCTTTGATGGAGGACCCTGAGATTATTATATTAGATGAACCTTTTAGCGGGGTAGAGGACGAAACGGCTCATTCGCTTAGAAATTTGTTGCTAGAAGAAAAGAAAAAAGGGAAACTCATTATTGTTGCAACCCACATGAAAGAAGATTTAGAAAAGTTAGCCACTGTAACGTATCGCTTTCAAAATGGACAGATGGTAAAACAAGAAAATCAATCGTAAGATGGTTTTCTTTTTCATATATTGAAATAGGTGAGAATATGCGTTTATCTGATTTACAAAACAAAGATGTAATTAATGTGAACGATGGAAAGAAAATTGGAAATATTATCGATGTGATGATCGAAAATAGTACAGGTCGTTTGGAAAGCTTGATCGTCGAAAAATCTAAGTTTTTAATTTCCATGTTTTCAAATAAAGACGAGATAGAAATACATTGGGAGCAAATAGAAAAAATAGGAGAAGATGTAATTTTGGTAAAAATGATTTTTTAATAGTTTAAAATATGATATACTAAAAATAGGGGCGTGGTTGATATGAAACTTGCAATTGTAACAGTGATCATGGGAATGCTTTATCTACTTATTTTAGGACTTACAGGACAGGAAGTGTGGCTGAATACTTTAATTTCGACAGCACTTGACTTTATACAGGCGCCTATTTTAATAACTGTAATGAACGTAGTAAAATGGCTTGCGTCTTTTGAGTGTTTATTAATTGTCATGTTGCTCGCTACATTCTATCTGTATCGTAAAAAGAAAGAGCAATCTTTAACTTATTTTTTATGCTTTGTCATCGCAGGGGGACTTGCAATGATTTTCTTAAAAGAATACTATGTTGTTGGACATCCAGAATTAAGTAAATTTTTACCCATTGCAGGGCTTGGATATTTGAACATCGACGTATTGTTTGGAACGTTCCTCTATGGAATGATATATGTATTGATGGACCAGGAAAATTCTCTTGAACGAGTGATAAAAAAGGTTTGCCTTGTTCTTATTATTGCCGTAGGAATTGCTAATTTTTATTTGAAAGTAAGTTATTTTAGCGACATCCTACTTGGGTATTTACTTGGTTTATTCTTGTGTTGGATCTTTGCTAAAGTGATCAAAAGAAACGTGACGAAATTGTCACTTGAAAACGATAGTACAAAAGATAAAACTGTGATATAATAAATTTTAGGTGATAAAATGAAAGTGTTATTACATTCTGATAAACAAGAGCAGATCGCGAAAAGTGGTGTAGGACGTGCGATTGTACATCAACAAGAAGCATTGCGTTTAAATGGAGTTGAGTATACATTAGATCCAAAAGATACAGATTATGATATCATCCATATCAATACGATTTTTCCGGAGTCTTATCTCATGGGGAAAAAGGCGAAAAAGATGGGAAAGAAGGTTATTTTTCATGCCCATTCGACAGAGGAAGACTTTCGTAATTCATATTTACTTACGAATCAAGTTGCACCATTATTTAAAAAATGGTTGTGTAAACTCTATTCTTCAGCGGATCTTATCATTACGCCAACTCCTTATTCAAAGAGGCTTTTAGATAATTATGGATTAGGAAAACCTATCATTGCGATTTCAAATGGGATCGATTTAGATTTTTATAAGCAAGATACAAAGAAAGCGGAAAACTTTCGAAAGAAATATGGGTTTTCCGATACGGATAAAATCATTATCTCTGTAGGTCTCTATATTGAACGAAAAGGTATTTTAGAGTTTGTCGAACTTGCAAAAAAAATGCCAGAGTACCAATTTATTTGGTTTGGTTATAGCAATTTGAATACAGTACCTTCTAAAATTAAAGAGGCGGTACAAACGAAATTAGATAATTTACATTTCCCGGGTTACGTTTCTAGGGAAGATTTACGTGACGCGTATTTGGGATCAGATTTGTTTTTGTTTATGACACATGAAGAGACAGAAGGAATTGTCTTGTTGGAGGCTCTTGCTAGTAAGATTCCAACGTTGGTGCGAGACATTCCAATTTACGAAGGTTGGTTCGAAGATGGTAAGAACATCTACAAAGCTTCGACACTTCCAGAATTCGAAGAAAAGATTCATGGTATTTTGAATCATACATTAAAAGATGTTACGGAAGCAGGGTATAAAGTTGCCGAAGAAAGAGATATCAAATCGATCGGTGCGGAGCTAAAAAAAGCATATGAACGTGTATTAAGGGAACCAGAAAAACCAGAATTAGAGGAGACAAAGTAGAGCAATCTACTTTTTCTATATAAGGTGAGTTATGCAGGAAAAAATAAATCGAGTATTATGGATATGCATTCCTATCTTGCTTGTGGGAGCGATTGTTTTCGGCATGATACAAAGAGCTAAGACACGATCATACGGAATGTCTGGACATTATTTTGACCAAGATGTGAAAGTGACTTTGTATGAAAACGACGAAGAGAAAGCAAATCGTGCTTTAACACAGATAGAAGAAATTTTTGAAACTTATCAGAATCTCGCTCGTACCGATCGAAATAATCTTGAGAGTTTATACAAAATCAATACGAGTGATGAAACTGATATGAAACTATCGAAAGAAATGAGCGATTTTTTAAAATATGGAAAGCAATGGGAAAAAACTTCTGATGGAAAAATTCATCTTCAATTGAATGATTTGATGGAGCTGTGGGAATCTCATTTTCAGGACGGAAGTTTGCCAGAAGAAGGAGAATTGGATACAGTTCAAATTCCAAGTGTAGACAGCATGATCGTAGATGGTCAAAATCTCCATAAAAAAGGAACTTTGTTTCTTAATACTTCACAATACGAAATCGGATATACATTGAAACAAGTGGATGCTTATTTGAAGGATCAAGGCATGACGAGATATATCATACAAGTAGGCAGTGATACTATGGTAGGAGACCACTATGGAGAAGATGGTTATAAAGTAGCACTCGCTTCATCGACGAATGGGAAGATCGAACGAATTTTATCTCTCACGAATCAGACGATGATCACGAAAGGGGATTATCATGAACAAGTGGTATTGGAAGATGCTAAGACCTATGGTACCATTTTAGATCCTACAACGAAATATCCATTTGAAAAAGTTAGAAGTGTTACGGTATTTTCAAAAGATCCGTTACTTGCAGATACGATCGCATCTATTTTATATCAGATGGATGTAGAAGAAGGGCGCAGATATATCAAAGATTATGACGATGTAGAAGTCATTTGGACAACTTTAGATGGAAAGGTAGAGACCACCTCTAAAATTGCCGATTGGACGAAGGAGGAGAAAGGATAATTCCTCTTTTGTTTTTTTAGAAAGAATGTTATAATATTACATGGTGAGGACATGAAAAAGATTACAATTCTAGCATTATGTTGTGTTGTATTAGATCAATTTGTAAAATGGATCATTACTCATATGATAGATTTTATGGAGCAGATATTTGTGATACCAGATTTCTTTTATATTACATATGTTCGAAATTATGGTGCTGCTTGGAGTATATTAGATGGAAATCGTGCATTTTTTATTTTTATGGCATTTTTCTGTCTTGTGTTGATTTATTATTTCTTTATTTATCACCAGAAATTATCGAAAAGAGAAATTTTGGGATATGGATTACTGATCGGTGGGATTATAGGAAATCTAATCGATCGTATGATACTAGGGTATGTTGTTGATTATATAGGATTGATCTTTTTTGGGTATCATTATCCTGTATTCAATATTGCCGATGTGTGTATCGTTGGTTCAGTGTTCATTATCCTTTATCATTTGTGGAAGGAGCGAAATTCAGATGGAACAGACAATCATCGTCAAAGAGGATCATCCAGAAAGAATCGATCATGATATGATGAGAGAACTTAATCTCTCTCGTAATGTCGTTCAAAAGATGATTCAAACGAATAAAATTTTAGTGAATCAAAAACCTATCAAGAATAGTTATCGCCTCAAAAAAGGAGACGTTGTCACTATAGAGGAATACGTTCCAGAAGAAATGAAGGCGGAACCTGAAAAGATGGATTTAGATATCATATATGAAGATGACGATGTCATCGTCGTCAATAAACCGAATGGGATGGTTGTGCATCCTGCGGTAGGAAATCCACACGGAACGCTCGTGAATGGACTTTTATATCATTCGAAGGAATTGAGTGATGTCAATGGAGAATTTCGTCCAGGAATCGTTCATCGCATCGATGCAGATACGACAGGATTATTAATGGTAGCGAAAAACAATCGTGCGCACGAAGTACTTGCTCGTCAACTAGAAGAAAAATCGACATATCGAAAATACATCGCTCTTGTGTGGGGAGTGATTCCTCACGATACAGGGGAAATCGATGCACCAATTGGACGCGACGTAAAGGATCGAAAGAAAATGGCAGTGACTGCTACAAACAGCAAGGATGCAGTTACACATTTTAAAGTGTTAAAACGATATAAGGATGCAACACTGGTCGAATTACAATTAGAGACAGGAAGAACACATCAAATTCGTGTGCATATGAATTATATAGGTCATCCTGTTGTCAACGATCCAGTGTATGGCAAAAGAAAAAAAATTGATGATAGTGGACAGTGTTTACATGCAGCTGCACTTGGATTTCGACATCCGAAAACAGGAGAATATATGGAATTCGAATCAGAACTTCCAGAGTGTTTTACGAATATTTTGAAACATTTCGAAGAAAGTTAAAGGAGGTGCTTTCATGGGAGAAGTAACAGTAGAGAAAAATGACGAACTCGTCATGAAGTTACTACATTATTTTATTACAGAGCAAGGATACAATCCGATCGTTCTCCATGGAGCGAAAAATGAAATTTGGTTAGAAAATATCGATGCTAGCTACGGAATTGTTCGAATCAATACCGGATATATTCACAACAAAGAGCAGTTAGATTTTGATTTGTTTAAAACGAAAAGCATCTTGGGAAAGATCATGATGGCGATGCATATGAATGTACTTTCTTTCTACTTAAACATGGGAGAAAATGTGTCGTTTGAAAATGGAGAGAATAGCATTGCCAACGTTACTTGTATCCAACTTACGAAAATTGATGATTTAAATGAACATCCTCTTTTGCTAGAGGCTTTCCCTAATATTACTAAGAAAACGACTTATGCGGAAAAAGGAATGGATTTATTTATTAAATTAACGCGTGAAATCAATAAAAAGAGTGAGGAAGATGCGATGAGGGCAGAACAAGTCTTTCGCATGAAAAAGCCAGTTATTACTTATCTTTTAATTGCGATTAACATGTTTGTGTTCATATGTATGTATCTTTTTGGAAACGGTAGCCAAGATCCATTTACATTATTAAATTTTGGAGCAAATTATGGAGATTTAGTAAGAGCAGGGGAGTATTACCGCTTGTTTACTTGTGCCTTTTTACATATCGGTGTTCTACATTTATTTGTTAATATGTATTCTTTATATGTCATCGGTCCACAACTCGAAAGCTTTTTAGGGAAAACAAAATTTTTAATTGTTTATTTGTTTAGCGCTTTATCGGGAAGTTTATTGTCTATTTGTTTTACAGATGGTGTTAGTGCTGGTGCGAGTGGAGCACTCTTCGGACTTTTAGGATCTTTATTATATTTTGGATATCACTATCGTATTTATTTAGGAAGCGTCATGAAATCTCAAATTATTCCAATTATTATTTTAAACTTATTGATGGGATTTTTCGTCGGCGGAGTCGATAACGCTGCTCATATCGGTGGTTTAATTGGTGGAGCACTTATTACGATGGCTTTAGGTGTAAAATATAAATCCACGGCATTTGAGAAGATCAACGGTTGGATTTTGACAGCAATTTTTCTCGGATTTATGATTTATGTTGGATTTATAGGACTATAAAAAAGAGAATCATTTTACGATTCTCTTTTTTATAACTTTCTATATAGTCCTATCGCTTTTCCTAGGATAGTAACTTGATCCAGAATAATTGGATCCATCGTATCGTTTTCAGGTTGTAATCGAAAGTACCCATCTTCTTTATAGAAACGTTTTAAAGTCACTTCATTTTCAGCTGTCATTGCTGCCACGATTTCACCATTACGTGCTGTATTTGTTTTTTCGATTACGATGATATCTCCGTCGAAGATTCCAGCATTGATCATACTTTCTCCACTGACGTTAAGAGTGAATACTTCTTTGTTATTTGGAATCATATAGGCAGGAAGAGAAAAATACTCATCGGGATGTTCAATTGCTTCGATTGGGCTTCCTGCTGTAATTTTTCCGAGCAGAGGAACTTCTACTACCATGTCATCTTTTGGAGCAAATTCGTTATCGACTAATAATTCAATCGCTCTATTTTTCGTTTCTTCCTTTTTGATCATTCCTTTATTTTCAAGATTTTGTAAGTGTGCATGTACTGTTGCAGGGGATGAAACACCAATTGCAGCACATATTTCTCTGACTGTTGGTGGGTATCCGTTGCTTACGACATATTCTTTAATATAAGTTAAAATTTCGTCTTGTCTTTTTGTTAATCCTTTCATAGCAACCTCCTTTTATATTTACAATATAACATATTTCAATGTATAAGTCAAACAATTGTTTGCGTGAACAGATGTTCCTGTTTTAAAAAATACAAAAAAACGTAAACACGAACAATTGTTCACAAAAACTATTGACACGAACAACTGTTCGTAGTAAGATGAAAGTACGAAAGAGAGGTAGTAAAGATGAAAGAAATGTTAAAGAGTAAAATAATGGTAGGGTTTGTCGCTTTTATCTTAGGAATCACTTATATGAATGGAGTACAAACAAGAAAGATGGAGGATACGACAAAACAGGCGCAAGATAGTTATATTGCTATGAATTTAAAATAAAACTTTATTCTTGTCTAGAAGTTTGCTATAATAAAAAGAGAGTAAAAAAATAGAAAGGGTAGACATATGGACAAGGATATCATTAGTAATATAAAGTCGTTAGGAATCGATATGATTCATCGAGCAGGAAGTGGGCATCCTGGAATTGTTCTTGGGGCGGCTCCTATTATATACACGCTGTTTGCATATCATCTGAATATTAACGTAAATGATCCGCAATGGATCAATCGAGATCGTTTTGTGATGAGTGCTGGGCACGGATCTGCACTTCTTTATGCGACGATGTTTATGGCAGGTTATCCACTTACAATCGATGATTTAAAGTCTTTTCGAAAGATTCATTCTAAAACGCCGGGTCATCCTGAGTATGGGTTGACATCAGGAGTTGAAATGTCTACTGGACCACTGGGACAGGGAATTGCAAGTGCTGTTGGAATGGCTTTAGGAGGGAAGATTTTAGAGACTCGTTATCAGTTGCATCCACTTGCAAAGAAGAAACAAACAAGAAAAATGTTGGACCATAGAGTATATGTTTTATGTGGCGACGGAGACTTGATGGAAGGAGTCAGTTACGAAGCTTGTTCTTTTGCAGGAAGTCACAATCTCGATAATTTAATCGTCTTATACGATTCTAATCAGGTTAGCTTAGATGGTGGAACGGAACATACTTTTACTGAGAATACCAGAGAACGATTCCATGCGATGGGATGGCATACGGAATTTGTAAAAGATGGAGAGGATGTTCATGAAATTAGCCGAGCAATTGAAAAAGCAAAAGAATCTGGAAAACCATCTTTTATAGAAATTCGAACTGTAATTGGACGTGGATCTTTGGATGAGGGAACAAACAAAGTTCACGGAAAACCATTATCCAACGAAGATATCGCACAATGGAAAGCAAGTTTAAATTTAACGAACGAAGAGTTTAGCTATTCTAGTGCGTTGCAAACAGAGTTTCAAAGATTGATCGTTGCACATAGTCGTGCAAAATACGATGAGTGGGCTAGTGAGTATCGTGAGTTCACTGCTGATAAAGCGATAGAAAAAGATGATGAATTTAATTTTATTTTCGGAAAACCAATTTCAGTCGATTTACTTAAATACGAATGGGATTTTCGTTCTATCGAAGCAGAACCATTACGCAACACAAATCAAACGATCATGACAGACATTGCAAAATTGGTTCCTAATTTTATCGGTGGAAGTGCGGACCTTGCTTCATCGACGAATGCCTATTTGTTAGGGCAAAAAGATATTAGTAAGAAGGATTATAATGGAAGAAACATCTGGTTTGGAATTCGCGAACACGGTATGGCAGCTATTTTAAATGGGCTTGCGCTTTCTAATTTTAGACCTTTTGGTTCTACTTTCTTGACATTTGCGGATTATTTAAAACCAGCAATGAGAATGTCTGCTTTAATGAAACTTCCTGTTACTTATATATTTACGCATGATTCTATTGAGATCGGTAGTGATGGACCTACACATCAACCAATAGAACAGCTTGCGATGTTACGTTCTATACCGAATATGACAGTATTCCGACCAGCGGATGCAAGAGAAATTGTCGGTGCATGGAACTATATATTAAATCAAAATATGCCTGTTTCTTTGGTAATTTCAAAGACGTCAGTGCCTGTTCTTTCAACGACGAATGCTTCAAATGTGGCAAGAGGCGCTTATGTGATAAGAAAAGAAACAGACAAGTTAAACGGAATTATCATAGCGACAGGAACGGAAGTTCATACGGCCATGAAAATTGCAGAACGTCTCGCACAAGAGAAGATCGACTGTCGTGTTGTAAGCATGCCGAGTCGCGAACTTTTCTTGCGACAAGATAAAGAATATCAAGAGGAAGTATTACCAATTGGATATAAAAAAGTAGTGATCGAGGCAGGTTCATCGTTTGGATGGCATCAGTTTGTCTATAACGAAAAATATTTGATCACTGTAAATGAATTTGGTGCGAGTGGTTCACCACAAGATGTTTTAAAAGAAAAAGGATTTGATGAAGAAACGATTTATGGAAGAGTTCGAAAACTATTACGTTAATATTAAAACGGAATGATAGGCGAGAGGAAATATTATGATGAAATGGCGGAGAGGAAAAAGAAAGGGAAATAAACAATGGGCAATCATTGGATTGTTGTCGGCTTTGCTTGTTTTTAGCATAAGTTATGCTTTATTGGCGACACAGTTAAATGTTCGTGGGACATCGCAGATTAGTGCAGAATTTAACGTGTATATTTCTAGCATTAAAGAAAAAGAAGTGTATAAAGCGACAACAAATAGTGCAAATGTTGGACAAGATAAATTAACCGCTAACTTTGATGTTAATTTAGATGTTCCAGGAAGTTATGCAGAATATGTGGTAACTGTAAAAAATGATAGTAATTTTAATGTCGAATTAAAAGAAATTGTAGGGATTGATGAGGCGAATCAAAAATCGCCAAAGGAAATTCAATATTCTGTTGAAAACATTTATCCAGGAGAAGTGTTAGCACAAGGATGGACAAAAGCGTTTGTAGTGAGGGTGGATTTCGATTCGAATGCAACGAGTCTGCCTTCCACAGGAAAGACGTTAGAAATAGAATTAAATTATGAACAGACGACAGCCACTTCTATTTTGAATGAACTACAAATGGCTTATAATGAAGGCTTACAGCAGGATTTATCGAACGTAGCGGATGTGATTAAACAAGAATTTAACGCAGCAATGCAACAAGCAAAATCGGTATTGGAAGATTCAGGAGCAACAGAGGAGGAAATAAATACAGCATTTATCAGGTTGACTCGTGCTCTTCAAATGCTAGGCATACCAAATTGATGTAAAAAGATGACTTGTTTCATCTTTTTTTCGACAAATTATTTATTTTTCCTATGGTTTAATAAAATAGGTGATAGAATGCGAACTTACTATATTTTTCATATCAAAAGAGAATGTACTACATATTATAAGGAAAAGCCAAAAGATTTATATCAACTTCTTCATCATTTATTTTTAATGCCAAAACATTATGGACGTTATGGAATTTCTTTTTACGATCAAGTTTGTAATCATTTTGATCAAGAGATTTTAAATTTCTATCTTTCTGGTAAATTTCAATTACAACCACAAAATGGCGTTTTTCATTTTCCGGAAGGAAACTTAGTCCAAATACAGTCATCTTGTTGTATCGTACGAACAAATTCAAACTTTCCGGCCATTTTTCGTACATTTTATTATTATAGTCGAGATTTATTTGTTTGCGATTTTTATAATCAAGATTATTTTTGGCTTTCAAAACACTATCATGAAATCCGAAAGACCTCATATAATAAAATAGGAGTTGAAAAGATAGGGAATATCTAGTAAAATGTAGTATATAAGGAGGAATGAAAAATGGCATTTGTGATAGATTTATTACAAATTTTAGGTGGTTTTATCGTAGGAGCAATCGCAGGGTTCTTTATTGCTCGTAATTATATGAAGAAATATATGAAGAAGAATCCACCTATTAATGAACAAATGATTCGTGCGATGATGTCGCAGATGGGGAGAACTCCAAGTCAAAAACAAGTAAAACAAACAATGAAAGCAATGACTAAGTACATGGACTAGCATTGCTTTTTATTTTAGGAGGAATAAAAAGTGAAAAAAATAGGGGTATTGGCGCGTCCAGAAAAACACGATGAAAGATTGTATTGGTGTATCAATGGAGAGATAAAACAAGTGATCATGGAGTATGGTTATTTACCATATCTCATATATCCAATACATTTAAATGACGAATTGAATGAAGAAGATTGTAATATATTAAAAGAGCAATTAAAAGAATGTAGTGGCGTTATATTACAAGGTGGATCGGAAATCTATGGATATGATCGATATGTTTGCTCTTATTTATGCGAACATGATATCCCGACGTTGGGAATTTGTTTAGGAATGCAGACGATGGCGGGTGGCAAGCTTGATCGAATGGACGATGAGAAGATAAAAAATCATTATGATCAAAAAGATGCGAAGTATGCGCATGAAAATTGGATTCAACCAGGAACAAAATTGTTTGAAATTGTAGAGGACGTGAAAATTCCTGTGAACTCTCGTCATCATGATTATGTTTTAGATACAGATTTTTTTGTTAGCTCTTATAGTAAAGATGGAATAATTGAAGCCATCGAAGATGCACATAAAAAATTTTATATTGGAGTACAGTGGCATCCAGAGTCTATGATTGCATATGATAAAGTAAGTAAGAAATTGTTTGATGCATTTTTTCAAGCGATAGGAGGCCAAAATGAAACTAAAACAAATAGCGCATATTGTGAAGGGGAAGATACTTTCGGGAAGTGACGAAAAAGAGATACAGGAGCATGTCTCTATCGATACGCGTACGATGAGTGCGGGAGATATATTTATTGCTATCATAGGAAAGACGCAAGATGGACATATCTACGTGAAAGAAGCTGAGAAAAAGAAAGCAGGCGTTATCATCGTATCGCAGGAGATAGAAGATATTTCAGTACCAGTCATACTGGTATCTGATACGACAGAAGCTCTTTTCGCACTTGCGAAACACCATAAAAATACTCATTTTCACGGGCTTTTGATTGCGATCACTGGTAGTGTTGGAAAAACGACGACAAAAGAGATGGTCGCTCACATTTTGAGTCAAAAGTATCGTGTGGCAAAGTCCCCAGGAAACTATAACAATCATATTGGTATCCCTCTTACTTTGCTATCATTAAAAGAAACGGATGAAATTTGTGTTCTTGAGTTGGGTATGAATCATGAGGGAGAAATTTCGAGACTTTCACGTATGTGTGAACCTCATGTAGCAATGATTACAAAAATAGGAAGTGCTCATATTGGATTCTTAGGTTCCATGGAACGTATTATGCAAGCGAAGATGGAAATTACAGATGGATTAAATGATGGAATATTATTAGTGAATGGCGATGATAAAAGACTGAGTAAGTTAAGAGATACGAAAACGTATCGAGTATGTTTTTGTGGTACCCATAGAAATGCGATGACAAAAGTAAGCGACATTGATGCGACTTTAGACACTTTATCATTTCAGCTTTTAGAAGATCATAAAAAATATCACTTCTTTTATCCCTATGGTGGTAAACATCTACTTACAAACTTACTTTTAGCCATTGAAATGGGTATTTTATGTGATGTCCCTATCGAACTGATCCAGAAAGCAGTGAGAGAGATGCCGTGTTTTGAAAAAAGATTAGAAAAGATTTCTTTGAAAGGAAATAACATTCTAATCGACGATACATATAATGCGAGTTTAGATTCTGTGCTTGCTGACATTGATTATATGAATCTTTATCATGGAAAGAAACTGTTTATATTTGGAGATATTTTGGAAGTAGGAACGTTTGGAAAAAAGATTCATCGAGAAATCGCGAAGAAATTAAGGAAATGTCACAATTTAGAAGTCCTTTGTGTCGGAGAAGAAACAAAGCAATTTCCAAAACTGTTAAAGAAATGTGCGCGTTTTGATACGGTTGAAGAGTTAGTGAAAACATTAGATTATGCGAAATTAGAAGATACTTTTATTTTGGTGAAAGGATCACGCAAGATGCATTTGGATTTTGTTGCTGAAAAGATAAAGGATGAGTGGAAATTATCGAATTCAAATGAAAATAATTGACACAATTTGCAAATAAAGATACAATTGATGAGAGGGAAAATATGAAAAAAATTGCAGTTTGTTTGCCGAGTTATAATGAATCCGGGAATATTTCGAAAATAACTACACAGATTGATCAAGCGCTTAGTCCGTTATTGTCTCTGTACAAATGTACTATTGTCAATTGTGATAATAACAGTCCGGATCACACGAATAAGTATTTTTGCGATACACAAACAGTGTGTTCTAAATATTCAATTTTATCTGATAAAATTGGAAAAGGGGTCAATATTTTAAATTTTATTCGCTATTGTGAGGACACGAATGTTGATTATGCATTTATGTTTGATTCTGATTTAACTTCGTTCCAACCTGAGTGGATCGAAAAAATGTTAAACGAATTAAAAATAGCAGATTTTGTTACCCCCCTTTATAAACGTAAGCGATATGAAGGAAATACAACAAATCACTTTGTTTTTCCGTTAATATATTCGTTATATGGAGTTACAATACGCCAACCAATCGGTGGAGATTATGCATTTAATAAAAAATATATTAATTTGTTTTGTCAATTGAATCATCCTTCGTTTGTTCAATCTTATGGAATTGATATATATATGTTGTTATGTGCATTAAAAAATGTAACAGTCAGTCAGGTGGAACTTGGATATAAAAAACATGCTCCAAGTGATCACAAAATGCTCCGAATCTTTAACGAGGTGTTGAATGGTTTTACAAATTCTATGATATGTTTTCCTCCTCAAAACTGTGTGCGGTTGATATCAACAAATATAGAAAATTATATATCGATTGATAAGCGAATATCGGATGACTTTTACAAAAGAAACGTAAGGCTTAAAATAAATAAAGAAACATTTGAAGATTGTTATTTTCAATGGAAACAAAAATTAAAAGAATATATAATCCAAGTGAATTGTTCGAAGAAAGTAGAAGTGGAAAATTTTGCTTTGTATTTTGATGATTATGTGAAGGCCTATTGGAAATATTTTGAAAAAAGTTCTGTTGAACAATGTGAACATCAAATATATCGATTGGCAAATGATTTAAAAAAAGAGATGGAAGGTGAAAAAGATGCTATTGATAAAGGAAGATTATATAGATTTAGAACAGAGTGAAATAGAAATTGTTGAAAGGAAAGGAATTGGTCATCCAGATACACTAGCTGATAAATTAGCTGAAGAGTGTTCTAGAGCTTATTCTAGATATTGTTTGGATCATTTTGGATGCATTTTACATTATAATATCGATAAATTATATATAGGTGCAGGTATTTTTCGGTATGAAGAAGGTAAAATCAAAAAATATCATAATATTGTAGTGAATTTAAATGGTAGAGTTTCTAATACAATGAATGGAGAAAAAATAGATTTGGAGGCAATCTTTGTTCCCGTAATTAGGAAGTATTTATCAACCGTTATGCCACGTTTAGATGTTGTTCATGATGTTACAATTAATATAAATTGTACACAAAATACAAAAAGAGAGTTTTGGTATAGTCCAAGAAATATTCTGGATGTTCCGGATGCAAATACAGTAACAGCTGGTGACACAGCATTATGTGTGGCACATGGTGGTCTTACATTTTGTGAAAACTTAGCTTTATCTATTGAGCAACAACTTTATGAGTTTTCGGAAGATGGGTATATGAAACCTAAATTCTTTGATATTGGCCAGGATATCAAATTTATGATTTCAAGAATCGGAAAGAATGTTGATATTACAATGTGTATACCGGTATTAAAGGGGTGCTATGAAACAGAACAAGAATTTGACCAAATTATATTAAAATATCAAAAAATAATAGAAGATTATTTGTTAAAAATTGATAATCCAAACCAATATAATATGAAAGTACACATCAATTATAAAGATGATGGCACAGTTGATAAATATTCGTTATGTATTGGCTCTTGTATTGAATGTGGAGAAGAGGGAATTGTAGGTAGAGGAAATAATTCACGAGGAATCATTCCTGCGTTTCGTGCTCATACAGTAGAAGCGCCGTTTGGGAAAAATATGCGTTATCATACAGGATGTGTTGTGGATTTTATGGCGAGAAATGCAGCGGACCGCATTTATAAAGAATTAGGATTCAAATGTTCTCTATATGCTCTAACTAGAAATCGAAATTCTCTTTATGAACCATATGTTTTTTATGTGAGTGTAGAAAAAGGAGCAGATCATAAGCAAATAGAAAGAATTATCAGGCAAGAATTTTCTTCCTCTTATTTAGAGAAGATTGTTATGAAAAAGAAGGTGATCTAATTGGAACGTTTTTGTATTGAAAGTTGCGGTGCCAAATGTCTTATAGATAGTGATCAACCTTTACGCGCTTTTTTCGAAAAAAATAGCAAGTTGTTTACCATTCCGAACTTGAAAATCACTATGGAAATGAGTGGTGTAAATAATGTATTTATTTATCGCGATTGTCTGCCAGGAGAAGAGTATATTAAATGTAAGAAGAATCTGATCTATGTGAAATATCCAAAGAAAGAATTAACGGATTTTAATGTTGCCTATATTGCGAGATATCTTATAGAAAAACAATATGCAGAGCAACAGAAGGCTACATGCCATTCAGCGTGTATGTGTAAAGATGGACAGGCTGTTTTACTTTTAGGAGATGCGGGGGCAGGAAAAACATCAATCGCTATAAATTTATGGAAACAATATGGATATGATGTTATTAGTAATGACCAAACTGTTATCGGTATAGAGGAGGATCAACTTTATGCATATGGAGGAACGCAATTTATTAATTTTAGGTATGCTTCTGTAGAACAAAATATGCCATTTCTGATTTCCAAATTATTTAGCACAATTCCTCGGGACAAATGGAACGAAAAAGTTACAGTTTTGGCGGATCAAATAGGAATGAACGTAGTAACATCTAAGACTCCAATTCAACAAATTCTTGTTCTTCACGTAGACAATCGCAAAGAGGAAGTTGTGGTACAAGAGGGAGATAATTGGAAAAATAATTTTATGTTGTACCAGAATTTAACTGAAAATATTAGAAATTCTGCTTCGTGCATTGTTAATAAATATGGTCACCCAATAGGGTATGTTCCGTCATATGATAATTTCAATTTATTTCAAAAAAGGAGCAACATGATTCAGAAAATTAACCAAAATGCACATTTTAAGACAGTTACAGGTCCGTTAGATTTGGTGTTAGAATATATAGAAAATCAAAGAAAAAAAATAACAGAAGTTAAAGAGAAAACAATTGGTGGAATAAATGATAGAAGAAATATAGGAGGGGATATATAATGAAAGACATTAAATTTAAAGAAGGAAATGATTTATTTAATTATCGGGTGGCTGCAGTGATCGAGTTGAACTCGAAATACTTGTTTCAGAAAATGCCCAACGATACTAATTATACGTTAGTTGGTGGAAGAGTTCATTTTATGGAAACGACAAAGGAGGCTGTAGTAAGAGAGGTTTTAGAGGAAGTTGGCTATGATATCACAGATGATGAATTTCATGTGGCAGAGATTGCTGAAAACTTTTTTGATTACAAAGACAATGATGGCGTAATTCATAAAGTTCATACGTTATTATTTATTTATAAAGTGAACATTTCTGAGCAGGCAAACATTACAAAAGATGCAACTTTTGTGATGAAAGACAAAGATAACACGACATTACATTGGCTAAGCTATGATGAGGCAAAGAAAGCGTCTATTTTGCCATCAGTAGCAAAGCGTTTATTAGAAGAAGATACGCTACATTATGAGATTATAAATGATTGTAAATATGAAAAATGATATGATTATGAAAGAAGTGTTGGCAGATATTTCACTTGTGTTAAGTGATCCCATGTTTTCAAAGGAATTGTATACTTCCGATATGTTAAACGAACTTGCCATAGCTATTTTTAAAATCAAGAAATTATTATCACTTCAAAGGCTGAATGTTAACGAGCGTGCATTACAAATTGAACAGTACGTTGCAGAGCATGTTTCGTTATATATGGCTTATTTTGCCTCATTCAATAATGATGCATGCGAAATATCACCTTCTGAATTGATATATCGAACAGCTTATTCTGCTGCCTGCCTTGGGAAGACTACGTGTTATGGTTTTAGTGAATTGGTTAGGATTTTATTGTTGTCATTTCAAATTCCATCTAAAACGATACTTGCTAAATTTCCAAAAGAAAAATATAAAATTATGCACTATACTACTTTATTTAAAACAGATGATGGTAGAAATTTCATTCTAGATCCGGAAAGAAGACAATATTGTTTATGGAAAAACATTTCATTTGAAGAATATATGGATCAACTTGTTTATGTATATCCGAATCAAGATTGGTATCAACATAAGCTTGATCATTGCGGAGTTGGGCGACTGGCTAGCGAAATTTTTGAACGTCATGATTATGAGTTGGTAAAAGGACTAAAGCAGTTACAATATAGAGATCAGTAGGAACAATAAACGAGAGAGTCATTTTCTATTTGCATTAACTTTTAAAAAATAGCATTGTATAAAAAACATAGATACCAAAACAATGGTATCTATGTTTTATTTTTGATTTGCTCTCATATTGATTCCGAGCATACTACCGAATATTGTAATCATCATTAAAATAGCATCATATAAAATATTCGTAAGACGGAATGGATCCTCTAAGAAGAATAATTGGATGAGCGTAAATATGATGATAAATCCTAGACTTAGCTTTAGACCTTCTAACCATCCCTTTGATTTACTTTTTTTACCAAGTAGAATACCTGCGATTAATAGCGATAAAAAAGGTATTAATAACTTTAGAATGGTAAAGAATGTACCTGTTACAAGATTGAAATAATTTAGAATCGTCAAAATAAAACTGGTTACTAACATCGACAATAGCCCAATCCCAAGACAGATTCCCATAGTTTCAAAATATTTTTTGTAATTCATAATCTCACCTAATATAATCTATGATTTTGTATAAAAAAATATGTTTTGTTCATAACAAAATAGGGTGATACTATGTATATTGTAATCATTTTAAAAACGATATTTCTCTATCTTTTTATTATGGTAGGATTTCGCATCATGGGAAAGAAGGAAGTAGGGCAGTTAAATGTCATTGATTTGATCGTATCTATTTTAATTGCGGAACTTGCGGCACTTTCGTTGGAGACTGCAGAACAATCTTTATTAAAATCTATCGTTCCGATTACGACGTTAATTTTGATTCAAATCTCACTTAGTTATTGGTCTTTGAAGGATAGTAAAGTTCGGACGATTTTAGAGGGAAGACCAACTATTATCATCAA
>artificially_reared_2__coassemble_448_pt1 | contig 22120 bp, 26 predicted proteins | sample artificially_reared_2__metabat2_low_PE_043 | metagenome-assembled genome bin artificially_reared_2
GTGCGATTGCAGCAACACAGGTACAAAAAGATTTGAGTATACAATAAAAGAGCAAGAATATTGCTCTTTTTAATTGTAATTATATCGTTGTTGATCAGAACTATTTTCAAGACCTGATATTTTATATCCTAGTATATCAGCCAATTGATCATAAGAATAGTAAATAGAGAATTGTTGATCGATATAAGTATAAGTAAATGAATCCATATTTTCTTTTAATATATCGACATAAGAATTCTTTTGTTCTTTCCATTGTGTTAGATCAATTTCTTTTTCTGTATCGTTTTTATCAAAGATTGCAGTTTCTTCAGTAAAACTTTCGATAAACTGATTGATTGTTTCTTCAGCAAACACCGACTTGTCTTTATTTAAACGGTCCATCATGGATTGTGTCTTAACAACACTATTGTTAGTAGTGTCTACAAATAATTGAATATAGCGATCTTCGTGATTCGTTAAATGATAGAATACAGTGATAGTAAGTAGATTATCTTCGATTTTTGAAGTTACTGTACGTTCTACCTCGATACTGTTTTTTTCATCCATCATTTTAGCATCGGATAATTCTGTTGTAATTTCTAATTCTGTTAGTGAAAGTTCCCTTTGGAATTGAGTTGTCTCTTCTTTTGATAGTCCGTTCAAGTGGATGATATCTTTTTTGTATGATTTGATATATGGATATACAGCATCGTTTAGAAATTGATCTTTTGTCATTGTTTCGATGTTCACATAGTCATTTAAACTCTTTTTTTCCATATCCGGAATCTTTTTGTTCGCTTTATTTGTCGGATAACATAGATAGCAAATACATAGAATAACAATCAATAGAATGAGAAAGATCGTTGCCATCTGTTGTGCTTTGGTTAGTTTCATTATTATCACCGGTGTCATTATAACATTTTTTGACAATATTGACAATCTTATAAACGTTAATGCAATGTTGATCAAATGCACATTTTTGTGCTTATTTCCATATTTTATAGTATAATGAAAGTGGTGGTTATATGAAAAAGAAAGTAGTTATCTTAGGTGGTGGAACAGGATTATCGACATTATTACGTGGATTAAAACAATTTCCACTTGAAATTACTGCAGTTGTATCAGTTTGTGATGATGGTGGAAGTACTGGAAAATTGCGTGAAGAATTTAATATGCCTGCAGTTGGGGATTTGAGAAGGGTTCTCATTGCGCTATCTGAAACAGAACCTTTATTTGAACAATTATTTAATTATAGATTTCATGCATCAAGTGGTGTAGATGGACATACAGTAGGGAATTTATTTTTAACAGCTTTAGCAAATATAACAGGAAATATGTCAGATGGGATTGAGACTTTAAGTAAAGTATTTAATTTAAAGGGAAAGGTCCTTCCTTTGACAGAAGACAATGTTACTTTAGTTGCTAAAATGGAAGATGGTACAGTCGTTCAAGGAGAACACAATATTACGGAGTGTAATAAAGTGATTGATAAAGTGTACTATAAAGAGAATCCCGTTGTCTCTCCTAAAGTTATTAAAGCGATTCACGAGGCGGATTTAGTGCTCCTTAGTATGGGAAGCTTATATACAAGTATTATTCCAAATTTAATATGTGATGATGTGATTCGTGCGATCGATGAGAGTGACACTAAAATTATGTATGTTTCCAATATGATGACACAACCAGGAGAAACAGATCACTTTAAAGTTTCTGATCATGTACGAGTCTTAAATGATTACTTAGGAAAGCACAAGATTGATGTAGTGATTGCAAATCATGGATCTATTACTCGCGAGTTAATCAACAAATATAGTGTCTTGGAGCAAAAGGATCCGGTTTTATTAGATCCTGAAAATATGAAGGATTTAAATGTTACAGTTATCGAAGATGATTTTGTAACAGTGGAAGACGAGATGATTCGTCACAATGTAACAAAGTTGGCTTTTCATATTTTCTCATATTTACTATAAGAGGTTGCTATGTCATTTACAGGAATAGTAAAGTCTGAAATCAGTCAACGCTTACCATTGGAAACAGAAGCAATATCAGAATTGTCAGCGATTGTTCGGAACATTGGGAAATATGACGGAAATAATATAACGATCACAACCGAAAATGAAGATGTTGCCCGCCATATTTCGAAGGTGATGAAAGATACCTATGATCTTCGTTTTCGAATTTCGGTTCGAAGAGGTTATAATTTCGATAAAAATTACTTATATGTTTTAACACTACACCAAAAGAATCAATTGTTATTAACAGATTTAGGACTAATCGAAAACGGAAAAATTTTAATAATTCCACCAGAATATATAGTGGCAGACGATGATTTGGTTCGCGCATATTTACGAGGATTATTTTTGGCAATAGGGAGTATTAATGATCCAAAGAAATCACGATATCATTTAGAGTTTGTTGTCAACGATAAGGAATATGCTTTCTTTGTATCCGATTTATTGAATCAATTTCGTTTTAATAGTAAGGTGTTAAAGAGAAAAAATAAGTATATGATATATATGAAAGAATCGGAAAAAATTGGGGATTTTTTGCGATTTATGGAAGCGAGTGCAGCAGTTTTATATTATGAAGATATTAGAATTTATCGCGATCATGTGAACATGACAAATCGTCTTAACAATTGCGAACAGGCAAATGTCGATAAGACGATTCAAAGTGCAAATGATCAATTGCGTGATATCTTATTTTTGAAAGAGGTAGGAGCCTTAGAATTACTAGACGAAAAAGTGAAAGAGGCAGCTTTATATCGGGAGAAATATACAGAAGTATCCCTTGTAGAATTAAGTCAAATTATTACGATGGAGACGGGTCATACTATTACGAAATCAGGTCTGCATCATCGTTTGAAAAAAATTAAGGATTTAGCTAATAAAATCAGGGAAAAGCAGGAAAAATAATTTTTTCCTTTTTTCTTTTTCTATAGACAAGACAAGGAATTGATTTTATAGTATAATATGTTATGAGGTGAATGTATGGAATCAATATTTCACAAAATTACAAAGCAAATAGAAAAGCATAGTAACGTAATTATCATGGCGCATAAAAATATCGATTTGGATGCTTTTGGTTCTGCACTATGTCTTTATAAAATTATACAGTCTATGGATATTCCTTGCGGCATTTTTATGAGTAACGAAGAATTAGATGCTACGATTAACATCGCTAAGAAAAAATTGGAAGAGCGAAGCATTATCGTAGACTATTATGATCGATCAAATTATAAACATTATGTAACACCTGAAACTTTATTAGTGATCGTCGATACTCATAAAAAGACGATGGTAGAGTATCCAGAAATATTATCTGAAGTAAATGATGTTGTTGTAATCGATCATCATATTAAAAGTACAGAAGCAGTAGAAAATGCGAAAGTGTTCTACATAAATTCTAGCCTTTCTAGTACAAATGAATGGATGGTAAATTATTTAAAATATTTAAATAAAACAGTATCACCATTAGTTGCAACGATTATGCTTGCAGGGATAGAGATCGATACCAATGGATTTAATTTAAAAACGACAGATAAAACATATGAAGCTGCTGCTTTTTTGACAAAATTAGGAGCAGATCATATTCAAAAGCAAGAATTATTAAAAGAAAATAAAGAAAGTTATTTAAAAAGACAAGATTTCGTTAAGACAAGTTTTATGATTAATGCCAATATGGCAATGTGTCTTTTGGATAACGAAATTCATAAAAAGGCAGATTTAGCAATGATTGCAGAGGAATTGCTAAAGTTTGAAAATGTCGAAGCTTCTTTTGCAATTGGAAAGTTATCAGAAGAAGTGATCGGCGTCAGTGCTCGATCAGTAGGAAATATCAACGTAGAGAAAATTATGAATGCAATCGGTGGTGGTGGGCATAAAACAGATGCAGCCGCACAGTTAGAACATATTACGATACAAGAGGTAAAAACAAAAATTGAAGAGATAGTAAACGCTTAAGGAGGCGATTTTATGAAAGTAATTTTTATAAAAGACGTAAAAGGACAAGGAAAAAAGGGAGAAGTCAAAGAAGTAAAAGATGGTTATGGTATGAACTTTTTAGTAAAAAAAGGTTATGCCGTATTAGCAACTGACAATAACATGACTCATTTAAAAAAAGAAAAGGAAACTGCTCAATTAGAGGAAAACTTATTGATTCGTGAAATGGAGTCATTAAAAGAAAAGTTAGAGCATGAAAAAGTATCGTTTACTGCAAAAACTGGAGAGCAGGATAAAATGTTTGGTCAAATTTCAGTAAAACAGATCAAAAAAGCATTGCACGATAAAGGATATCAAATAGATAAGAATGCAATTTTACTCGATCACCCAATTATGTCATTAGGTGTACACGAAGTAAAAATTCAACTTCATAAAAAAGTAATAGCAACATTAAAAGTACATGTCGTAAAAGGAAAGTAGAAAGTAGGTGATCTTATGGCAGATCGCGTAATGCCACATAATTTAGAAGCAGAACAATCTGTTTTAGGATCGATGTTTTTATCGAAGTATGCCGCAGAAAAATGCATGGAATCTCTGCAGAAAGAATTGTTTTATTCTGAAGCACATGGTCGTATTTTCCAAGCGATGAGCGACTTGGTAGAAGCAGGGAAAGCACTTGATATTACAACATTGACTGCAGAATTAGACCGAAAAAAATGGTTATCTCAAGTTGGTGGTGTGGAATACATTAGCGAACTTGTTAATATTGTTCCGAGTGCGGCTAATATCGATCAGTATATTGCAATTGTGGAAGAAAATGCAATCAAAAGAAGATTGATTGAAGAAGCAACGCAAATTGTTACAGATGGATATCAATCTACAGAACAATTGTCTGATTTATTAGATCGCGCAGAGATGAAAATCTTAAATGTCGTTAAAACGAGAAAGGGAACAGAATTTCGCTCTATTCAAGATGTATTATTTAAAGCACAACAGGATCTAGAAAAATTGGCACAAACAAAAGGGGAAGTAACAGGGTTATCTACAGGATTTTACGACATTGATAAATTAACGAGTGGACTTCATCCGAATGAACTTATTATTATAGCAGCTCGACCTGCTATGGGAAAAACAGCTTTTGCTGTGAATTTAGCAATGAATGTTGCGATGAATCAAGATAAAGCTGTCGCATTATTCAATATGGAGATGAGTGCAGAACAATTAGCGATGAGAATGCTGGCTTCTGCAGGACAAATCGATCAAAATAAATTAAAAACAGGACGTTTAGAACATAATGATTGGAAGCGAGTAAACGAGGCGATTAGTAGACTTGCTGATAGCAATTTATTTATCGATGATACACCAGGAATGACGATTGGAGAAATCAGAGCAAAATGTCGTCGTTTGGCTAGTAGTGAAAATGGTTTAAGTATGGTTGTTATCGATTACTTACAGTTGATTAATGGTTCTGCAAAATACGCCGGACAAAGACAACAAGAAGTCTCTGAGATCTCTCGTTCTTTAAAGACGATGGCAATGGAACTAGGAATTCCAGTTATCGCCTTAGCGCAATTATCACGTAGTGTAGAAGGGCGTGAAGATAAACGACCGTTACTTAGCGATTTAAGGGAGTCAGGTTCTATCGAGCAAGATGCAGATATTGTCGCATTTTTATATCGTGATGATTATTATAATAAAGAGGCTGCAATCGATGAAAATACAAGTAAAAGTGAATTTATTGTATCAAAACATCGTAGTGGACCAACAGCTACAATTGAATTGATTTTTAGAAGAAATACAGCAACGTTTGTCAACTATGTCAATAGGGAAGAAAATTAGGTGATGAAATGAAAAGAATGAGTATTGGAGTAATTTTAATTTCCATTGTGTGTATTGTATTTGTATTGGGGTTTAGCAATACGCCAAATCCAGAGCCAAATAGTTACTATCAAGTATATTTGGATGATGAAGTAGTTGGTGTAATTGACTCGAAAGACGAGTTGGAATCTTACATTGATAAACAAGGAGATCATATTAAAAAGAAATACCAAACAAATAAAGTATATGCTCCAAATGGATTAGAAATCAAAAAAATAGTTACTTACCATGACAAAGTTGATACTGCAAAAGAAGTGTATGATAAAATCCAAAAGATGAAACCTTTTACGATTAAAGGATTTCAGTTTAAAATTAAAAGATCTGATGAAAGTAAAAGTGAAATTCTATATGTGAATAAAAAATCAATTCTACAAGAGGCGATAGAGAATACAATTAAAACCTTCGTAGGTGAAGAAGACTATAATGCATATACGAATGAGACGCAAACAGAAATTGAAACAACTGGAAGTTATATAAATAATATTTATGTTCAAAATGATTTAACGATCAAGGAAGTTAGAATTCCAGTGACAGAAAAGATTTATACAGATGCAACAGAATTATCACAATATTTATTATTTGGTGCAACAAACAATAAATATAACTATACTGTGCAGGTCGGAGATACGATTGAACAAGTAGCATTTAATAACAAGATTAGTGTAGAGGAATTCTTTATTTCAAACCCACAATTTACGAGTCGTCAAAATTTATTATATCCAGGACAAACTGTTGTCATTGGAATGACGGATCCAAAAATTCAAGTAGTGGTAGAAAAGAATGAAGTTTCAGATGTCGTTAATTCATTCCCAATAGAAGAGAGATATGATAGTAATAAATTAGTAGGAGAAGACGAAATTATTCAAGCAGGAGAAAACGGACTTGAACGTGTTACTCAAAAATTGATTATTGTAAATGGAGACACCATCACTGCAGAAATTCAACATAGAGAAGAATTGAAACCAGCAATTACGCAAATTATCGTCAAAGGAGATAAAGTAATTCCATCTGTTGGTAGTGGAGCGTGGTTCTGGCCAGTACCAAGTCATTATGTCATTAGCCCAATGGGATACCGAATCGATCCAATCAATGGAAGACGTGCACTTCATACAGGAGCAGATATTTCAGAACGTTGTGGGAAACCAATTTACGCAGCAAATAACGGTGTAGTTACAGTAGCAGGAGTACGTTCTGATAACGGAAATTATGTAACAATTAACCATAATAATGGATATTACACACTATATGCTCACATGTCTAGCTATATCGTAAGAACTGGTCAAGTCGTATCGAAAGGGCAAGTAATAGGATATGTAGGACGAACTGGTAGAGCAACTGGATGTCACCTTCATTTCGAAGCATGGAAAGGTGGAGCGCCATGGCGTGGTCAAGTCATTAATGCGCTCACATTATACTAGTGAAAGCTTGTGTTTTAGCAAGTGGAAGTAAAGGAAATAGTACTTATATCGAGACGGAACATCATAAAATGTTAATCGATTTAGGTACTTCTTCTTTATATGTAGAAAAAAAATTGAAGGAATTAAATGTCAATCCAGGACAAATCGACAGTATTTTCATTACTCATACGCACGTAGATCACATCAGTGGATTAAGAGTATTTTTAAAAAAGTATCATCCAACAATTTATCTAAGTGAGAAAATGAAAGCAGAGTTAGAACAGCAACTAACCTATTCAAAATATCAAGTTTTAGAAAAGAGCCAAGTGATAGATGACCTTTCTATTCAAGTGTTTAAAACGTCTCACGATACGGATGATTCCAATGGTTATTTGATAGAAGAAAGTGGCCACAGTTTGGTATATATTACAGATACTGGTTATTTAAATATGAAGTATCATAAACTCTTAGAAAATAAAAATTTATATATAATCGAAAGCAATCACGATATTAAAATGTTGATGGATGGACATTATCCATATCATATTAAACAACGTATTTTAGGGGATAAAGGGCATTTATCAAATAGGGATTGTTCCTATTATCTTTCACATTTAATAGGAAGTGATACCAAAAATGTCGTGTTAATTCACTTGAGTGAAGATAATAACCGTCCTGAACTTGCTTTAGAAACTTTGCAATCGACATTAGAAGAGTCAGGAATAAATCATCCGGAAATTTATATTTCTTCACAAAAGGAAAAAACGGAGATGATCGAAGTATGATAAAAATTATTTGTGTTGGAAAATTAAAGGAAACATACTGGAGAGCTGCACTTCAAGAATACCAAAAACGTCTTTCGAAATATACGAAATTGCAATTGATCGAAGTAAACGATTACGCGACTGATTCTATCGATGTTACACAGAAAAAAGAACAATATGAAATAGAAAAATATATCGATCCAAAAGATTATGTCATAACGATGGAAATTGAAGGAAAAAATGAGGATTCTATTACGTTTTCACGTTTCTTAGAAAATAAAATGATGCAATATCCTAATATTACATTTATTATAGGAGGCTCTTATGGACTATCTCCGGAGATCAAAAATAGATCTAATTATGCTCTATCATTTTCCAAGATGACATTTCCTCATCAGATGTTTCGTATTATGTTATTAGAACAAATATATAGGGCATTTAAAATCATGAAAAATGAAAGTTACCATAAATAAGATGAACCTGTTTCATCTTTTTTTGTCGATCTTTTTGTTGAATAATTGTTTTTCCTTTGTTCATGATGAAATAGGTGATCATATGAAAAAAACAATTATTATCATTCTTCTTGCTATGTTAGGATTTCATTTTTTAAGTATGAAAGGATCTGCACTTATTATTCCGAATGAAGCAATTCGTTTGCGAGTTCTAGCAAATAGTAATTCTAAAGAAGATCAAGAATTAAAATTGAAAGTAAGAGATGAGTTACAATTATATATGTATGAGCTATTGAAAGATACGAAAGGAATCGATCAAGCGCGAGAAAAAATTAAGCAGAATTTAGATCAGATAGAAGACTGTGTGAACCGTACTTTACAAAAGTATGACAGTGCTATCAAATTTCAAGTTGATTTTGGATTAAATTACTTTCCGGATAAAGAATATAAGGGTGTTGTCTATCCGGCTGGAGAGTATGAATCTGTACTTGTCACACTGGGCGAGGGAAATGGAAACAATTGGTGGTGCGTTTTATTCCCACCTTTATGTCTAATGGAAGCAGAAGAAAGTGATACGGTTGAGTATAAATCTTTTTTTCAGGAATTAATTGAAAAATATTTATAACGTATAAAATAAAATTTCATGAGTACACTTTTATAGGAGGAGATGTCCATGGAATTTTTTCTTATCTTAGGAGTTGCAGTTAGCTTAAGTATGGACGCTTTTTCTCTTTCACTCGCATATGGAACGTTAGGATTAAATGTGAAAGAAATGCATTTTCTATCTATCATCGTAGGAATCTATCATTTTATAATGCCCTTACTTGGAATGAAATTAGGAAGTATTATATTAAACATAATTCCAGTACATCCTGACATTCTAATTTTTCTATTGTTGACAATCATTGGAATTCAAATGATTATAGAAAGTACCAAGCAGGAAAAAGTGGATAAGAAAATGGGATATTTAGAATCTTTGTTATTTGGTTTTGCAGTCAGTATGGATAGTTTTTCAGTGGGAATTGGAATTCTAGGTATTACTCATCACTTTTTGATTGCTGCACTTATCTTTTCTCTTTGTAGTTATTTATTTACGAGAATCGGATTAAAATTAGGAAAAAATTGCCACCAAAAGTTAGGAAATTTAGCAACCCGATTAGGTGGCAGTTGTTTAATTGTGATAGGAGTTCTTTGTTTACTTTAAACAAGGAACTTTTTCTTTGTGTAAAATAGGATTCCTAGATTGTGTTTTTCTTTGATTTATAATATAATATAAAGGGTGATAATATGTTAGCAAACGCTACAGAAATGTTAAAGAAAGCAAAAGAAAATAAGTATGCGATCGCACACTTTAATATCAATAATTTAGAATGGACAAGGTTTATTTTAGAGGAAGTAGAAGCAAATCAAAGTCCTGTTATATTAGGTGTAAGTGAAGGTGCTGCCAAGTATATGGGAGGTTTTTACACTGTTAGTTGTTTGGTCCGTGCACTAATGTACGATTTGAAAACTACAGTACCTGTTGCCTTACATTTGGACCATGGTAGTAGTGTAGAATCTTGCTATGCAGCAATTGATGCAGGGTTTACATCTGTCATGATCGATGCTTCAAAATATAGTTTAGAAGAAAATATTAGAATGACAAAAGAAGTTGTTCACTATGCACATTCAAAAGGTGTAAGTGTCGAAGCAGAAGTAGGACATATTGGAGGCTCTGAAGATAACGTTAGTAGTTCCGTTGCATATTGTGAAGTTGCCGATGCTGTGGAGCTCGCGCAAACAACAGGAATCGACTTTTTCGCACCAGCACTAGGAAGTGTTCATGGTATTTATAAAGGTGAACCAAAATTAGATTTTGACCGTATGCAAGAGATTGCTAAGTTGACAAACTTACCACTCGTATTACATGGTGGTTCAGGAATTCCTGATGAAATGATTCAAAAAGGAATTGCTTGCGGTATTTGTAAGTTAAATATCAATACCGATCTACAAATTGTATGGAGTAAGGCTGTACGTGAATTTCTACAGGAAAATGAATCTGTTTACGATCCTAGAAAGATTATCAAAGCCGGAGAACAGGCATTAAAAGCAGAAGTTAGAAAAAAATTAGAGTTATTAGGATCAATGCAAAAGGCATAAACACCAATTGAAAAAAATTACATATGAATATAATGAAGAGCGGAGGATCTGTATGAAAAAAATCAAGGTAGAAGGCGGGCATCTTTTAACAGGGGAAATTAAAATTAGTGGTGCAAAAAATAGTGCGGTAGCACTTGTACCAGCCTCTTTATTGTGTGATGAAAAAGTAACGATTGATAATATTCCAAATATTTCTGATATTCAAGCGTTGAATGAAATTTTATCCTATTTGGGTGCCAAAGTAACAAGAGAAGATGAAAAGATGAAAATTGACTCCTCTACCGTCGAAAATAAAACAATTCCGGAATCTATTTCTAAAAAGCTTCGGGCATCGTATTATTTTATGGGAGCTCTATTAGGAAAATATAAACAAGTAAAAATGTGTTTCCCAGGAGGATGTTCTATTGGAGCTAGACCGATAGACCTCCATCTAAAGGCATTTGAGTCTTTAGGTGCAACCGTAGAAGAAAATGGTAATTTATACACGATTAAGGCGGAAAAATTGGTAGGAACAAATATATACCTAGATTTTGCAAGTGTCGGAGCAACGATCAATATCATGCTTGCTGCTGTAAAAGCAGAAGGTACGACAGTAATTCAAAATGCTGCTAAAGAACCTGAGATCGTCAACGTAGCTATCTTCTTAAATCAAATGGGAGCCAAGATCAAAGGTGCTGGAACGAGTGAAATCTATATTGAAGGAGTTGAAAAACTTCACTCATGCTACGTCGAGGTGATTCCAGATCGCATCGAAGCGGGAACTTATGTCATTTTAGGTTGTCTTATGGGAGATCATCTACGTATTACCAATATGATACCAAGTCATATCGAAGCTCTATTATTAAAATTAAAAGAGATGAATGCGGATATTCAGATTGGAACAGACTACGTCGAAGTAAGTAGAAAAGACCATTTGAAACCAGTGAAAGTAAAAACCTTAGGGTATCCTGGATTCGCAACAGATTTACAACAACCTTTTACGGTGTTATTAACACAGGCAGAAGGAAAGAGTTCTGTTGAAGAGACAATCTATGAAAATCGCTTTCAAAATGTCCCATATTTAAACCAAATGGGTGCAAATATAGAGCAAGATGGTATGAGTATATATATTCATGGGAAAACAGAATTACATGCTTCTGATGTCGTCGCAACAGACTTGCGCGCCGGAGCTTGTCTAGTGCTTGCTGGACTTACTGCTGAAGGGGTTACGACGATTTCGAAAATCGAACATGTGTTACGTGGCTATGAAAATATTATCGAAAAATTGCAAGGTGTAGGTGCTAAAATTGAGATAGAAGAAATATAATCAAAGTAGAGAAACTCTCTACTTTTTTTAGGAGTGATAATATGAAACTCAAAGGGTTATTAGTAGGAAGCTGTGCGATTTTTTTTATATTTCTCATTTATTTAACGACGTTAGATAAAAAAGTATACTTTGTAGCGCTTGGCGACTTTTTAGCAAAAGGAATTGGTGACAATCAATATTCTGAAGAGATTCAACAAAACTTAGAAAAAAAAGGAAAATTAGAAAAATACGTCGAGGAGTTTATACGAGACGATATGAGGACAACTGATTATATCAAAATGATAGAGGAAAATGAGACTAGACAAGTAGAAGGGAAAACACAGACACTAAAAAATGCATTGATTAAGGCAGATTTATTAACATTATCGATTGGAAATAATGATTTACTTTATGGATTAGGTATGTATAATAGCGAAGATATTTATACTAAAAAAGAACTAGAAGAAAAAGTGGATGGTGTTATGAGGGATATAGAAAAATTATTTGAATTATTGCGAGAGTACTGTAAAGAAGATATTATTATTACGGGATTTTATCAACCTCAAAATCTTTCAGAACAAAAAAGAAAACTCTATTTGAATGCGAATCGTAGATTAGAAAGACTTGCAAAGAAATATAAAGTCACATATGTAGAAGTAGATAAAATATTAGATAAGGAAGGAAATTTGGATGCATCTTCTATGTTGCCAACAAAGCGTGGATATCTAGAGTTAAGCCAAAAAATGAAAGATGTTGCGTTAAATTTACTACTAGAAGAAAAATAAAATTGCTTCCATTTTGAAACAATGTTATAATGATGGTGAGGTGAGATTATGGGAGAAAATAAAATATTTCCAAAAGTCTTTTTATGGTTATTTGTAGGGCTTCTCGTATCGGGAGTTACGGCATTTTATGTATCGAATCAGCCGAATATGATGTACAATATCTACGAAGAAAATTGGTATTTTTGGTTGGTTCTAGCAGAACTTGCAGTTGTTATTTTCCTATCTACACGTATCCATAAAATGAGTCATATGACAGCAATTATTTCATATTTACTATATTCTATCTTAACAGGTACGACATTATCTGTCATATTTGCAGCATTTACGACGGGAAGCATTGCGATTGTATTTGGAATTACAGCATTGATCTTTGCAATTTTTGCAATGATTGGTTATACAACAAAAGCGGATTTATCAAAATGGACGAATATCTTATTGATTGGATTACTTGCAGTGATTATTGTAGGAATTATCAATATATTTATTGGAAGCGACATGGTAGCACTTGTTACATCGATCATCACAGTTATCCTATTTATTGGTTTTATCGCTTACGATATTCAAAAAATAAAATATTTAACTACTGTGATGGATGATGAAAATAAGATTGCAATTATTGGAGCATTGGAGTTATATTTAGACTTTATTAATATTTTTATACATTTACTTTCTATCTTCGGAAGAAGAGATTAAAAAAATACTTGCATTTATATTAAAAACTTGCTATACTATACGAGTACGAAATTACTATGACACAAGTATGTCATGGCGGAAGGAGCGAAGGATATGAAAAAAGGAATTCATCCAGCAACTCAAGTAACAAAAGTAGAATGTGCATGTGGAAATAAATTCGAAGTTATTTCAAATACTGATCACTTACACTTAGAAGTATGTGACAAATGTCATCCATTCTATACTGGAGTGCAAGGAAAAAACAGTAAAACAGGTCGCGTTGAAAAGTTTAACCGTAAATATGGTTTTACATCAGAAAGCGATGCAAAAAAAGAAGCAAAATAATGCTTCTTTTTTATTATTATCTTCTTTTCAATTTTCGATAGAACCATTTTCCTACTGGCAAAAGAATACGAATTGGCCAGTATAAAAAGTGGTTAACGATATAATCATATTCCCCATAAAATTCCCAAACAATAGCGTTAAATCTAGATTTAAATGGAGTAAGATGATCATCTAGAGTACCATTGATACCACCTAGATTACAGAAATCACAATTTTTTTCGATCCCATATTTACAAATATCGTAAACAAGTCCGTAAGAAACATTGAGCTTAGCAAATTTTAGATTATTTCCAGCATATAAGTATTCACAAGTTCTTACTTTTTCTTCGTTTAATGGAATTAGGACAAGTGCGGCTGATAATGTAAGTGTTGTTTTTCCTTCTTCGATGAATGATTCTATTTCTTTCTTTTCTTCTTCTGTCGATTTATGAGAATTTAAAAATTCTAAGTATTGTTTTAAATCCAATTTTCCAAAGAATAGAACAGCTCTATCTGGATATTGTTTCATCATCGTCTCAAAGTATGCTCGATTTCGCAAACTTATATTTTGTCGCTCTTCCGTAATATTGATAATTTTCATAAATTCATCTAATCGATCGATATCGGTCGTATGTTCGAAAAATACTCCACGTTTTGTGTGATAATTTCCAAGGTATTCACGGATTCTCTTTTTAAATGAAGATTTTACTTGTTGTTCTGTAAGTGGTTCAAAATTTTCATCTACTAAAGGAATTGACATGTTAAATCTAGGCTGAAGGTAGCTATTGATGCTTTTATGAAATCCTTTATGATGATAATGTAAATTTATTAAATTATTATGTTTGATATCTGCATCTATTGAATAATGTTTTGGAAAAGATACTGTTTCGTTTTTTTCTATCGTTAGAATACTCGTTTCGCTTTTGCAAAAGTTAGGATCAATTGTAATCGCATATGCATGTTTATGTTTTGCGAATTCTTTTAAATATTTTGTAAAAATTAGTAAGAGATCACTATTTTTATAATCGATTAAATACCCTCGTGGAACGTAAAATAAACGAATATTAAAAGGTAACTTTTTGATCAGAACAGCACAAGCTGCCACCAAAGTATCATTTTGATATAATCCACAATATGCGTGTTCCCAATTTGATTTGACAAAAGGCCATCCATATTCTTGCATAAAAGAAGTAGTGGAATGAGATTTTACGAAATATTCGTATTCTCGTCTCGTCATGTCGGTTATAAATTTATAGTTCATACGTCACCTTATTTCTTTATAATTTTTTTAATTGTATTGCGAATGGCAATATTATTTTTATATAAATTGTAGTAATGATTGATAGGAAGTTCAAACTCTCCGATCAGTTCTACTACGTGGCCATTAAATCCTTTTTTGAATTCATAGACTCCGTATTCACTGCTCTTTTTATCAAAATTACCGCTGATTCCATAGAAATTATATTTTTTAAATCCATTGTTTAAGGCATATCGAATCATTTCCCATTGGATGAGATATTGTCCATTAAATTGCATAAATTCTATATAATTTCCACTGAATAGATAGATCATTTCTTCACAATTACATATAAACATACCACCAGATAAAACGATAGAGTCACCGTGTGCTTTGATTAATTTTTCAGTTTCTTTGACTCTCTTTTTTGCGTTTTCTAAATCGATCGTAAGTGACTTTTTACGTCCTTGTTTCGAATGATTATCACCGATTTCTTCGATTTGCTTTTTTAAAGATTCTATTTCTTCTAATGTTTTTGCTTGATACTCTTTTAAATTGAGTTCGGCGATCATATAACGAATTTCACCTTTATCGTGTAATAATTTATACATATCTTGATAGTATTTTAAAGATTTGTCTGGAAATCCGATACGACTACTTGTCTCTTTAGTAATCGCTTTAAATACGTCTAATTCATCGTAACTTAGCTCTCGAACTTGAATTCCTAATTTCATCGCTTTACGAATGTAATTTCTAGTATTTGGTCGAAATTCTTTCATCAGTTGTTCTTCAGTTTTATTTTCTAAATCGAGAACAAACATCCATTTTACTTGCTCGTGATGTTTACTTTCTTGAAAACCAAGTTTCTTGAGCGTTGAGATAACATCTTCGTTATTTTCTCCGTTTTCTACGATGTCGCCATTGATATCTCGCTCTTGTTTTACGAGGTAAGGATCGATTCTTAAAATATATCCATGGCGTTTTTGAATAAATTTTCTAATCTGTTCTGTGAAAAATTTAAGTAATTTTTTATCGTCGTAATCAAGTAAAAATCCTCGTGGTGCATAAAACTCTAGTTTATGTAAAAACTGAGGTTTTGATAACAGCATCGTAGCTGCGATAATTGTATCCTTCTTTTTTACACCGACGTAATCTACTTGCCAACCACTTTTTACACGTAACATACCAATTTCAGGTGATTGTAAAAAAGTTTTCAAAGGGTGAGCTAAATAAAATTTGCGAAATTCATCTTCTGTTAATGTTGTAAATTCCATAGATAGACTCTCCTCCATTCTCATCATACCTATATTATAGTATAACCATATTATAGCGTTTAGTCAATCAAACGACATTGTGGAATGCTGAAAATTATAGTATACTGTTAAAAGGATGTGATAATATGAAAATATGGATTGCAAGTGATCATGGAGGATATGAGAGAAAGAAGGAGATTTTTGAATATTTAGAATCGAAGGATTATACTCTCGAAGATCTAGGAACTACTTCTACGGAGTCAGTGGATTACCCTGATTTTGCTTTTCAAGTTGGAAAGAAAATTGTAGAAAATCCAAATGACCTTGGAATTTTAATTTGTACGACAGGAATTGGAATGAGTATCGCATGTAATAAGGTAAAAGGAATTCGATGCGCTAAAGTAAGTAATGTCGAAGAAGCTACATTAACGAGAGAACATAATGATGCCAATGTTTTAGCTTTGTCGGCAAAGTTAGAATTAGAAGAGACGAAAAAAATCGTAGATGCTTTTATCAATACACCATTTAGTAATGAAGAACGTCATTTACGTAGAATAAGAAAAATAAAAGAATACGAGGAAGCATATGACGATTAAAATTTTATTGTATTGTGTCGCTTTACCATTTTCTGTTTGGGCGATCGATTGTTTGAATATCGAGAAGATTTTAAAGAAAAACCGATATTATCAAGCACGAATTCTATACTTATTTTTAAGCATGTCGATGTCTTATCTCGTCGTTAATTTTTTATATGATGTGTTTTTAAATTCCAAAATTATCTAAGAAAGAAGAAATTCTTTCTTTTTTGTTATCTAGACAAATTCCAACAAAAAAACAGGGTATACTAATTTTTAGACGGAATATAATGTTTTAGATTATTAAGAGGTGAGGAATGAAACAAATAATGTTATTAACAGTAATAGTTATTTTAGTCCCTTTTTTAGTTATAACGATTTTGGTGAAAAACAATACACTTCTTTTTTCCTACGATACCAATAAACAAGATATGGTTCGGATAAAAAGAGAAACGACAGGTCAAATCGATACAGTTCCATTCGAAGAATATGTCAAAGGTGTATTAGCAGGAGAAGTTCCAACCAGTTTTCATATAGAAGCATTAAAAGCGCAAGCAGTCGCAGCTCGCAGTTATGCTATGAAGAAGATAGAAGATAATACCGCAACTGATTATGATGTCGTAGATACAGTAAGTAATCAAGTATATATGGATGATGCACAGTTAAAGGAAAAATGGAAAGATCAGTACGACGAAAAAATGAAAATTATAGAAAGCGCAGTAAATGAAACGAAGGGTGAATATTTAGAATACGATGGAAAAGTTGCACAAGCTTTTTTCTTTTCGACAAGTGCTGGAAAAACGGAAAATAGTGAAGAAGTATTTCAGAGTGCACTTCCTTATTTAAGAAGTGTAGATTCATCTTGGGATCAAGAAGTTTCACCAGTATTCCAACAGGATTATCAATTTAGCGTACATGATTTCTATCAAAAATTAGGATTACCTTATAAAGAAACAGTTCAATTTCAAGTTACAAAGCAAACGAGTACGGGAAGAATGAAGGAAGTAAATATCGATGGAACTGTTTTAAAAGCAAGTAATATTTCATCGAAATTAGGTTTACGTTCGACGTTTTTTACATTTGAACAGATCGGCAGTAATATTCACATGACGACGAAAGGATATGGACATGGCGTTGGAATGAGTCAATATGGAGCACAGGCAATGGCTTTAAAAGGTTCTACATACGATCAAATTTTAAAACATTACTATCAAGGAGTTCAAATCAAAAAAAAGTAAAAAAAGTTGTATAAAACATCTTCTTTGGTACAAACTTCTAATAGAGGTGAGAAAGGTGAAACAAAGAAGATTAAAACGTACGATGATACCGGTCGTTTATACGATTGCGGTCGTTGCAGTACTTGGAATTGCGTACATGATTGAAGGTGCAATTTCAAATAATCAATTTAAAGATGAAGATCACTATGGATATGTGTCAAAAACAATTTTTGACGATAGTGAGGCAGTTGTTGCAACAGAGACAAAAGTGATGAGACCTTATCTAGATAGCGAATTACAAATCGTAAAGAGTTATTATGATTACAAAGCTGATGCAGCATCTCAAGAAAACGCACTCATTTTCCACGAGAATACTTATATGCAAAATAGTGGTGTTTCTTATGGTGGAAAAGAAAACTTTGATGTTGTTGCAATTTTAGATGGTACTGTTACGAATGTTACAGAAGATAAACTATTGGGAAATGTAATTGAAATCAAACATGATAATGATATGATTAGTTCTTATCAAAGTTTAAGTGCTGTTAACGTAAAAAAAGGTGACGTCGTAAAACAAGGGCAATTACTTGGAAAAAGTGGTACTTCTAATATCTCAAAAGAATTGAATGATCATTTACACTTTGAATTAAATTATAAAGGTGCAAACGTGAATCCAGAAGATTATTTTGATAAAAAAGTAAGTGAATTATAAGGGCGTAATTGCTCTTTTTTAGGTCTAAACCCCTTGGCACATTTATATAATGAAGTAAAGGGGTGAAGTAAGTGAACTCTAGTATTACAAAAAGAGTTAAAGAAGAGGCAATCTATATGATTGAAACGGGAAAGACAGTGAGGGAGATTGCATCTATCTTTGGCGTATCGAAAAGTACCGTTCACAAAGACCTACATGAACGTTTAATACATGTGGATGAAAAGCTCTACCATGAAGTAGATAAAATATTGAAATATCATATTGATATTAGGCATTTAAGAGGTGGAGAATCCACCAAAAAAAAGTATTTAAAATTAAGTAATTCTCTACCACCAGAAGCAAGTTTATGATATAATGTGTACTAGGAAATGTAGAAATGAGGTAGATAGCATGTTTGCAAAAGATATTGGAATCGACTTAGGTACTGCTAATGTATTAATATATATCAAAGGACAAGGAATTGTTCTAAATGAACCAAGCGTTGTCGCTATGGATTCTGAGACGAAAAAAGTACTCGCTGTAGGAACAGAAGCCCGTGAAATGTTGGGAAGAACACCTGGTAGAGTACAAGCAATTCGTCCGATGAAAGATGGAGTCATTGCTGATTTTAACGTAACGGAAGTCATGCTAAATCATTTTATTCGTAAAGTGAATGGAAAAAGTTTATTCTCTAGACCTCGTATTTTAATTTGCTGTCCATCCAATATTACACAAGTCGAAAAAAATGCTATAAAAGAAGCAGCAGAAAGAACTGGTGCGAAAAAAGTATTTTTGGAAGACGAACCAAAGGTAGCAGCTGTCGGAGCAGGAATGGATATTTCTAAACCAAGTGGAAACATGGTAATTGATATCGGTGGAGGTACGACAGATATTGCAATCTTATCACTCGGAGGAATCGTAACGAGTACGTCTGTAAAAGTTGCAGGAAATACCTTTGATGCAGATATTATGAAATATATTAAAGATAAATATAAATTATTAATTGGAGATCGTACAGCAGAAGAAATTAAACTAACGATTGGTAATGTATTTCCAGATGATAAAATTGAAAAGATGGAAGTACGTGGAAGAGATCTTGTGACAGGTCTTCCTCATACGATTACACTTTCAAGTGACGAAGTGGAAGAAGCTTTACGAGAAAGCATCTATATGTTAGTACACCAAGCTAAGAATGTCTTAGAACAGACACCACCAGAATTATCTGCAGATATTATCGATAAAGGAATCGTATTAACAGGTGGTGGTGCTTTAATCAAAGGATTTGACCAATTATTAGCACATGAACTTAAAGTACCTGTATTTATCGCTGAAAGTCCACTGACATGTGTAGCAGAGGGAACAGGGGTATTACTAGATAATTTACAATTGATCAATCGATAAAGATACAATACAGTATCTTTTTTTTATGAAAATATGATATAATGACATTGGTGAGTACTATGAATCGAGAAATCATGACCCAAATCATTTTAATGGTATCAACCACTTTCATCTTTGTGGCTTGTGCAACACCATTTGTAAAAAAGATTGCTCTTCATGTAGGAGCTGTCGATATGCCAAACGAGAGAAAAGTTCATAAAAAACCAATGCCTCGATTAGGTGGGCTTGCAATCTATCTTGGTTTTTTATTAGGATATATGTGCTTTGGAACACACTCAGCGATGATGAATTCTATTTTAATTAGTAGTTTTATTATCGTATTAACAGGTGTTGTAGATGATATTAAACCTTTAAAGGCAAGTACAAAATTTATAGGACAATTGATTGCTTCTGCAATAATTCCACTTTATGGAGGAATTCTGTTGCAAGATGTTAGTGCATTTGGTCTTTATTTGAACTTTGGAATTTTATCAGTTCCGATTACGATCTTTTTTATTCTAGGATGTATCAATTGTATTAACTTAATCGACGGATTAGATGGATTAGCATCCGGAATTAGTTCAATTTACTTTTTAACGATCGGAATTGTAGCAACAATTCAAGGAAAATATGGATTAGACTTTGTTTTAACATTTGTTATGTTAGGTTCTACTTTAGGATTTTTACTCCATAACTTTAACCCAGCTTCCATCTTTATGGGAGACTCTGGTTCTATGTTTTTGGGACTTATCATAGCCGTTATTGCATTATTAGGATTTAAAAATGTAACGATGTCTTCGTTAATCATTCCACTTCTCGTATTAGCAATTCCAATCTTAGATACTTTATTTGCTATTTTGAGACGTATGTTAAAAGGTGAAAAAATTTCGAAACCAGATAAATTTCATATACATCATCAATTGTTAAGAAGAAATTTCTCTCAGAGACAAACTGTTTTGATTATATATTTAATTGACTTATTATTTGCTTCCGCATCTATTATTTACGTTTTAAAAGATGCGACATTAGGTTATATTATATATGGTATATTACTTGCAATCATTTTAACTTTTGTCTTTACGACAAGTATCGTATTTGATAATCAAACGATGAAAGAAAAAATAAAAGCATTTTTTCGAAGAAAAGAGAATGTTGAAGTAAAAGAAACACCAGAGAAAAAAACTGCAAGAAAGAAAAAAGATATCGAAGAGTTGAAAAAAACAAGAAGAACGAAAAAAGGACATAAGTAACATGTCCTTTTTTGTTTGAAATAGGAAAAAAGTGCCATACTAATACTGGTGATAAAAATGCTTGAAAATTTTCTAAATACGGACTGGATAGAAGTATATGATGTCGTGATACGCAGTTTATTATCCTTAGTTACTTTATTTTTGATTACGAAGTTATTGGGAAAAAAACAAGTATCACAGCTGAGTCTTTTCGATTATGTCATAGGAATTTCTATTGGTAATTTTGCAGCAGAGATGACGATTAATATCGAGTCTCAATATATGAATGGAATTGCAGCGGTTTTAGTGTTTGGCTTGGTTGCTTATTTCGTAAGTATCGTCACGATGAAAAGTATCGTATTACGACGTTATTTTATGGGAGTTCCGACGATTTTAATTCAACATGGAGAACTAATCGAAAAAAATTTAAAAAAGGTAAAGTTCGATATGAATGATCTACTAGAACAATGTAGAACAAATGGTTATTTTGATATAAGTGAAATAGAATATGCAATTATGGAATGTAATGGAACTCTGAGTATCTTACCAAAAGGAGAATATAAGCCAGTGACGATGAAAGATATGCAGTTAAAAGCACAACCACAAGGATTGTGCGCAAATGTCATTATCGATGGTAAGATCATGAAGAAAAACTTATACAATATAAATAAAGATGAAGAATGGTTGAAGCAACAATTAAAAGTAAAAGGATTTAAAAAGCCTGATCATATCATGCTTGCAACAGTCGACAATAACGAAAAATTAACGATTTATCACAAGCATAAGGAGATTCAATCAAAAGATGTATTAGAATAAAAAAACAAGATATCAATGCTCTTGTTCCAATAGATGTATCACAGAAACATTTAGAACCTGTGCGATTTTAGAAAGTGTTTCAATTGAAATGGATTTCTTTGGATTTCCA
>artificially_reared_2__coassemble_633_pt1 | contig 16718 bp, 10 predicted proteins | sample artificially_reared_2__metabat2_low_PE_043 | metagenome-assembled genome bin artificially_reared_2
TCATGAAAAGTAAACTGTTAAAAGAACTAAGAGAATGTAGTGATAATTATGAAGAGTGGGTAGAAAAGAAAAGCAAGGAAAAGCAGAAGATAAAAGCACCTCTGAAATCTCGCAATTCCGAATCCTTTTTTCAGACGCGCGAACAACTAAGACCTGTTTATGAGAAGATCAAAATGTTGTTATCACCAAGAGAACGTGAATTTGCAGAGATCTATTTTGCTTCAAACACGTATGAAGAGTTGATAACCAAAACGGTAGAACAAATGCATATTGCGCAACAGAGTATTTACGGAATGAAAGGTCGCCTTTTAAAAGATTTAAAAGGATGTATGAATGACTATGATGCATGGGTGAAAAGAAGACAATTTCGTAGTAAGCGAGACATTCAAAAAGATACGGAAGATTTTGAGTCAGTAAAAACGAAAGTAGAGTGTGAAAATTTATATTATATCTATCAACCATATATTCCATTAGAATATCAAAAAGCGTATGAAATGTGGTTGGAGAATAAGACAGAATCCGTGCCAGAAATGTGCCGTATTGTGATAGATTATGTACTCCGTTGTGATCGTGCGGTAGAAAGTAAAAAAGGACTGCCAAACTTTTCAAGAGTAGTAGAATTGCATAAAAAGGCGAGCATGCCTAAAAAAGATACGACGATGGATTTTTTACATTCGATTTCAAGAGAAGAAATTATGGTTTTACTTTCACAGTTGCAATCGATACCAAATCTTCCTAAATATCAAAGATTGTACGAATTTTATGGTATTGATACCACGCGTCATTCTGTTGAACAAATACATGAAAAATATCCTGAGTTATCTATCGTGTCTATTAAAAATGAATTAAAGCAAACTGTTATTTCTATTCAAAAAAAGGCATCTGAGTCTCTTAAAGAAGATAAGATGTGGGTAAGAGAAAGACAAACGTTGCTTCCAAAATTTACATTTGCTAGTTTTGAATTAGGAAGACTAGAAGCAATATGTGTGAATTATTATTATGGTTTTACAGTCGCCCCTATGACAATTTCTGAGATAGCAGAAAAGGTCCATTTCAAAGAGTGGAAAGTAGAAAAGTTTATCCAGAGCGCTAAGTTAATATTAAAACAATCTAAAGTAGCTAAGAATCCTGCAATCCTAGCATCTGTCGAAAAAATTTCTAATGTGAATGAGGACAACATATCACAATTGCAAGATAAAGATTTCCGTGCATTACGTTTAATGGTACAGCAAGCACTGACAACAGATGAAATGAAATTGAATTTTGTACAAGAGAAAATCTTAAATCTTTTCTTTGGATTTCCAAATAAACCGATTAAGAGTTCTCGAGAAATTGCTGAATTGTGTGGATGTACAGAACAAGATGCGCGTACCTATTTAATTGAAACGATAAGGTATGTTTTAAATTATATATCAAAAGAAGATTTTGAAACGAAATTTGAAGGAAAAAAAGTTGTAAAGCAATTATCTAGTATTTTTAATAAGTAGATAGAAGAACATTACGATGTTCTTTTTCTATAGGGGTATGATATAATGAATTAGAGGTGATACGATGAAAACAGATTTGGAAATCGCACAGGGACATACAATGTTACCTATTGTAGAAATTGGTAAAAAGTTAGGACTCGAAGAAAATATGTTAGAATGTTATGGAAAGTACAAGGCAAAGATTACAGGGACACCGAGAGAAAATCACCAGGGGAAACTTATTCTTGTGACAAGTACCAATCCAACTCCATATGGCGAGGGAAAGACGACGATGGCAATCGGACTTTCCGATGCGCTTTGTAAATTAGGATGTCGTTCTCTACCAGTACTAAGAGAACCATCTTTAGGACCTGTTTTCGGAATCAAAGGAGGTGCAACCGGTGGGGGATACGCTCAAGTAGTTCCGATGGAAGATATCAATCTGCATTTTACTGGAGATATGCATGCACTAACATCCGCTAATAATCTTTTGTGTGCTGCAATCGATAATCATATATTTCAAGGAAACGAACTTAAGATCGATAAAAATAGGATCATGGTATCGAGAGCAATGGATATGAACGATCGTGCATTGAGAAATATTACGGTAGGATCGAAGGAAGACAAAAGAGAGGATTCCTTTGTGATTACAGTTGCAAGTGAATTGATGGCTATTCTGTGTCTAGCAGAAAACTTAGAGGATTTAAAAGCACGAATCGCACGTATTTGTATTGGCTATAATTTAGAAGGGAAGCCACTTTACGTGAGAGATTTACACGTCGAAGGGGCGATGACGTTACTTTTAAAAGATGCGATCAAACCTAATTTAGTACAGACGCTAGAAGGGAATCCTGCCATTTTACATGGAGGACCATTTGCCAATATCGCACACGGATGCAATTCGCTGATTGCAACGAAAATGGGGCTATCTTTAGCAGATTACGTAGTGACAGAAGCAGGATTTGGATCGGATCTCGGTGCGGAAAAATTTTTGGATATCAAATGTAGATATGGAAATTTAAAACCATCTGTGATTGTTTTGAATACGACGATTCGTAGTTTAAAATATAATGGAGGATCGACGAAAGAAGTGTTAGCAGAAGAAGATCTAGATTTTTTGAAAAATGGAATTGTCAATCTAAAAGCGCATATTGAAAACATGCAGAAATATTTAAATCATGTTGTCGTATGTATCAATCAATTTGAGTGTGATACAGAAGAAGAATTAAAGTATGTAAAAATGTATTGTGAATCTCTTGGAGTACCGTGTGCTTATTCTAGTGCACATACAAAAGGAAGTGCCGGATCTTTAGAACTTGCACAACTTGTTTTAGATACATGTAAAGAAGAGAGCAAATTTCAATTGTTATATCAAGATGAAGAATCACTTACGGAAAAGATTGAAAAGGTGAGTCATGAGATTTATAGGGCTTCCGACATTCAGTATGAACAAGGTGTTTTAGAAAAATTAAAACAATATGAAGCAATGGGGTACGGGAGTCTACCTGTATGCATTGCTAAGACGCAATATTCTCTTTCGGATGATGCAAAAAAATTAGGGCTCCCAGAAGGGCATACGATGACGGTGCGCGATGTGAATTTGAATAGTGGAGCAGGTTTTATCGTTGTTTTGATGGGAAATATTATGACGATGCCAGGGTTACCAAAACACCCAAATTACGAGAAAATCGATATCAAAAAAGATGGGACAATCGTTGGATTATTTTAAAAAGAAAGCAACCATTAGGTTGCTTTTGTTATACAATATAAAATTGTTTTTGCGGTTTCTTTTTTTCTACCGTTTGTTTCAATTCTTGTAAAGATAAACCTACAGGTATATCGTCTGTTTCGTATATTGCTGTATCTGCGGTATCACCGATACTATATAGCTTTTTAAGTTTAGTAAACGCTCTTTCTTTATTTGGGTAGATAGCTACCTTTTTATCGAAAAAATTAGCATGTTCGAAGTGGTAGACGAGGTTATCTTTAAATACTAAAGTAAAACAATGTATACGAAAGTCAGCGTCTGTTCCACCTGTTTTTTTAGAAACGAGAGTATAAAGTTTCGTTGGAAGATTATGATAAGTAAAGTACTCTCTTTGATACAACGATTGTTCGATACAGCTTCCCATATGATTTTTAGCTGCTTGTTCTAACGAAGAAGTACGATATAATTCATGAAAATTTTGCATCGTTTCTTCGTGACAAATATTATTTTCATCCCACCAACCATAGGAAAATGTTTCATCCATCTCTTGTAAGAACTTTTTTAAAAATAGATATGTATCCACAGTAACCCCCTCCTTTTGGCTGTGTATTATAGCACAAGAAGAGGAATATGTAAAATTGTGGTAAATATAATTATTTTGGTTGACACATGACACCCTGTCATATATAATGTAACATGTGACTATTTTTCAGAAAGTAGGTGTCAGATGCCAACAGAGACTTTTTTTAGATTGCCAAAAGAAAAACAAGATTGCATTTTAGCTTCAGCGATGAAAGAGTTTAGCCGTGTTCCTTTTCACGAAGCTTCCATCAATCAAATTATTATGAATGCTGGAATTCCTCGAGGAAGTTTTTATATGTACTTTAAAGATAAGGAAGATTTATATAGCTATCTTTTAAAGACACATGAAAAGAAGTTAGAGGAAGGTTTTACGAAGGCTTTACAAGAACATGATGGTGATTTAATCGATACGTATCTTGCATTATTTGAAGCTGTGATCCATAAGATAAGAACGGATAAAAATCGAGATTTTTTCCATCACATGATCATGAATACAGATTTCAAAAACGATTCTTTTTTTAAAAAACACGAGTTAAAAAATGCGGTCTTATCGCAGATGTTTGAGCATGTCGATTTTACAAAGTTAAAGTTGAAGTCAAAGGAAGACCTATCTGAGATTGTCGATTTGATTCACATGATGTTCATTCATAATTTAGTAGCAATTTTAAAGTTTGGGCTTACAAAGGAAGAAGCACTGGAAAAGTTTAAAAGACAATTGAATTTTTTGAAAAATGGTTTCTATCAATCAAAGGGAGGAGAAATATGCTAAAAGTATTTAGATATTTGAAAAGTTCGATCCTTTCTATCTTAGCGATCATCTTGCTTTTATTTTTACAAGCTTGGTGCGATTTAACTTTACCTGAATATACTTCGAAGATCGTCAATGTCGGAGTACAGCAAAGTGGGATCGAGAATGCTGCAATTACAGAGATGGGAGAAAGTACTTATCAAAAAATAATGCTTTTCCTGGATGAAAAGGATCAAAAATACGTAGCAAAGTCTTACGAAAAAGATGGTTCTTACAAAGACGAGACTATTTACAAGCGAAAAGATGGAGTAGATCAAGAGAAATTAGGTGACATCCTTGCAGAACCGATGATGTTGATTTCTTACGCATCTGATCCTGAAGCAAGTAAGATGTTACAACTACCAGAAGGGGTAGATTTATTTCAAATGCTTTCTGTTATGCCAGAAGCACAAAAGAAAGAAATGATGAAAGAAATCGACAAGAAGATGGAAGAAATTCCAGAGACGATTGTCGATCAAGCTGCGGTAGCGTATAGTAAGACAGAACTTATTCGTATCGGTGTCGATACAGATCAAATGCAAACAAACTATATCTTTATTACAGGTGCAAAGATGTTAGGACTTGCACTTATCATCATGTTGGATGGAATTTTAATCGTCTTTATTGGTTCACGCATGGCAGCTCGTCTTTCTAAGACACTTCGTGAAAAGGTATTCCATAAAGTACTAGATTTTTCAAAAACAGAGATGAAAGAGTTAAGTGCGTCTAGTTTGATTACGAGAACGACAAACGATATTCAACAGGTTCAGATGGTAATTGTATTCTTACTTCGTGTTGTATTCTATGCGCCGATCATTGCTGTCGGAGGACTGATCAAAGCGATGAATACCAACGCAAGCATGACGTATATTATCGGAATTGCAGTTCTATCTATTTCTATTCTCGTTATCGTGATGTTTGGAATTGCAATGCCAAAGATGAAGAAAATGCAAAAGATGGTAGATCGCTTGAATCAAGTAACGAGAGAAATTTTAACGGGTCTTCCGGTCGTACGTGCTTTTGCAAACGAGAAACACGAGGAAGAACGCTTCGATGGAGTTAACGATCGTTTAACGAGACTTACACGTTTTGTCGGACGTACGATGTCATTTATGATGCCAGCGATGATGTTTATCATGAATATGATTTGTTTACTTATCGTATGGAAGGGAGCAAATGGTGTCGATACAGGTACAATGCAAGTAGGAGACATCATGGCTTACATTCAGTATACAATGCAAATTATCATGGCATTCTTAATGATCTCTATGATGAGTATCATGTTGCCAAGAGCAAGTGTTAGTGCGAAACGTATTAACGAAGTGTTAGAACATGATATTGCAATTAAGGATCCAAAAGTAAAGAAAGCGTTCGATCCAAAGAAACGTGGAACGGTAGAATTTAAAAATGTATGTTTCCGTTATCCAGATGCAGATTACGATGTCCTTACCGATATCAACTTTGTCGCAGAACCTGGAAAGACGACGGCATTTATCGGAAGTACCGGAAGTGGAAAATCGACTGTTGTCAACTTAATTCCGAGATTCTTCGATGTTTCGAAAGGAAGTATTTTGATCGATGGAGTTGATATTCGTGAAGTTGGCGTTCACGAGTTACGTGATAAAATTGGATTTGTTCCACAAAAAGGGGTTTTATTCAGTGGAACGATCGAATCGAATATCAAGTATGGCAACGACCATATTACTGACAAGATGATGAAGGAAAGTGCCCGCGTTGCGCAGGCAACAGAATTTATCGAAGCACAGGAAAAAGGATATCAGGCACCAATTAGCCAAGGTGGAACAAACGTCAGTGGTGGTCAAAAACAACGTCTTGCCATCGCTCGTGCACTTGCCAAAGATCCAGATATCTTTGTCTTCGACGACAGTTTCTCAGCGCTTGATTTTAAGACGGATGCTAAATTGCGTGCGGAACTTGCTAAAATTACGAAGAAAAAGACTGTTTTAATCGTTGCTCAACGTATTAGTACGATCATGAATGCGGATGAGATCATCGTATTAAATGAAGGTGAAGTTGCAGGAAAAGGTACACACCAAGAACTTATGAAGACGTGTGACGTTTACCGCGAAATTGCATTATCACAATTAAGTAAGGAGGAGTTAGATTATGAATAATCATGGACCAGGTCCTAAAAACAACGCCCCTGTCAAAGTAAAGGACATAAAGGGGACCTCTTTAAAATTGTGGGGGCTTTTAAAACAGTATAAAATTTCATTATTGTTCGTCATTTTATTTGCCATTGGTTCGACTGTATTTACGATCATAGGACCGAAGATATTAGGAAATATTACGACTGAAATATTTAATGGCCTTATGTTAAAGATCAGTGGAACCGGTGGAATCGACTTTGATAAAATCAATCAAATTATTCTCGTATTGGTTGCTCTTTATATCGTAAGTTTGTTCTTCTCGTTTATTCAAGGGTTTATCATGAGCAATGTCTCTGCTAAGATCTCTTATAATTTACGTAAAGATTTAATAGAAAAAATCAATCATTTACCGATGAAATTTTTCGATACGAAAACACATGGAGAGGTACTTTCTCGTATTACAAATGACGTCGATATGTTGACGCAAAGTTTGAATCAAAGTATCACATCGATTATTACAAGTATTGCAACTTTGATCGGAATCTTCATCATGATGGTATCGATCAATATTCCAATGGCAATCGTCGTCTTGTTAATCGTACCATTCTGCATGATCGTTTTAGGTACCGTTATGAAGAAGAGTCAGATTCACTTCTTGAATCAGCAAAAATTCTTAGGTGATATGAATGGTCACGTAGAGGAAATCTACGGTGGACACGATATCGTAAAAGCATTTAATGGAGAAGATAAAGCAAGTGTTCACTTTAACGAAATCAATCATGATCTATACGATTCAGCATGGAAGAGTCAATTCTTATCTACGATGATGCATCCAATTATGCAATTTATCGGAAACTTAAGTTATGTCGTCGTATCGATCTTAGGTGGATACATGGTCATCAAAGATAAGATCGCAGTATGCGAGAACATTCATGCAACAGATTAGTCAGTTGTCACAAATTATGAACATGGTACAACAAGCACTGGCCGCAAGTGAGAGAGTATTTGAGTTCTTAGACGAAAAAGAGGAAGTTGAAACAGCAACAAAGCCACTTCCTGTAGATAAGATCAAAGGAAACATCGAGTTTAAGCATGTTCAATTCGGTTATAACGAAGATCGTATCATCATCAAAGACTTTAGTGCGAAGGTAAAACAAGGTGCGAAAGTCGCAATCGTTGGACCTACTGGAGCTGGTAAGTCTACGATGATTAAGCTTTTAATGCGTTTTTACGATGTCAATAGTGGTGCAATTTTAGTAGATGGACACGATGTCCGTGATTTCAAACGTCAAGATCTTCGTTCTATCTTTGGAATGGTATTGCAAGACACTTGGCTTTTTAGTGGAACCGTTGCAGATAATATTCGCTACGGAAAGCTAGATGCAACTTTAGATGAAGTAAGAGAAGCATGTAAAACAGCAAGTGTCGATCACTTTATCCGTACATTACCAGATGGATACGATATGATTATCAATGAAGAAGCAGACAACATCTCCGGTGGACAGAAGCAATTACTTACGATCGCTCGTGTCATCCTCGCCGATCCAAAAGTATTGATTTTGGACGAAGCGACAAGTAGTGTTGATACGAGAACAGAATTGTTGATCCAAGATGCGATGGATAAATTGATGGAAGGTAGAACCAGTTTCATCATCGCACACCGTCTATCGACGATTAAAAATGCAGATCTCATTATCGTTATGAACGAAGGAGATATCGTCGAGACTGGAAACCACGAAGAATTGCTTGCAAAAGACGGATTCTATGCGAAGTTGTATAATTCACAATTCGAAGAAGTGGAAGAATAATCCCACTTCTTTTTGTTTAAATAGACATTTACTTGACGTTGTGCAATCGACTTTATATGGTAAAGCGAAGAGAAGAAAAAAACGATGCTTGTCGAGAGTAAAAGTGCTTAAAATATCAAGGAATATAATAGTTTATACGCCTTCCTAACAATCTGCACATCGCACTGTGGATAAAAACGATCAAAGAAATATGAAGATTCATACTCCGTTTTTATTTGAAAAATAAGTCGATTTCGTTTTATAATATTTTATAGTTAGTATGAAATGGGTGATGGAATGAAAGTACTTGTAATTATGTTTACTAAGATATTGCAAAGAATACTAAAATTATTTGGAAGAGGTAGTTCTCTGCCAGGGACGATTGCTCGTAAATTAAGCCCCAACATTTTAAGCAAATTTAAACTCCCTAATATTACGATCTGCGTGACAGGGACGACTGGAAAGACATCGATTTCTGGAATTCTCTGTCAGATCTACGAACAGGCAGGATATACAGTTGGAAACAATTCAAAAGGATCGAATTTGGAAGATGGGGTTATTAGCTTACTTTTGGAAAACTCCACAGTTACAGGGAAAGTAAAAACAGATGTATTAGTTATCGAGCTTGATGAACGGTATGTGAAACGCGTATTTAAACATATGCAACCAGATTATTTTATCGTAAACAATATTTCACGAGATCAAATGGCGAGAAATGGTCATTTTGATATCGTATGGAATGACATTCACGAAAATATTACAGATTCTATCCATTTGATTTTGAATGCCGACGATCCGCTCATCTACCGTATGGCTTTAGATCATCAGGGAAAGGTTTCCTACTATGGACTTAGAAGGACGAAGTATTCTCGCGATAAAGCAAATGGTGCACTCGACTTGAGTTATTGTCCTGTTTGTCATCACAAATTAATTTTCGATTATTTTCACTATGGAAATATCGGTGGGTATCATTGTCCAAACCATGATTTTTCACGTCCTAATGTCGTTTATGAGAGCGTATTAAACGACGATGGCTCTTTCACGATCGATGGACAAGTCATTCAGACCGAGAATAATGCGCTATATCAGATTTACAATTTATCTGCAGGATATGTAACCGCACTTGTATCAGGAGCGGTAGATAGAGAAAAGATTGCCTATGCATTAAATCATCTTAAATTAAAGACAAAGCGACTCGATACATTTCAAATTGGAAAAGTAGAGGCAACTTTACTATTAAGTAAAAATGATACGCCGATTTCTTACAATCAATCAATTGATTATATATGTAATCAAAAAGGAAAGAAGACCGTGTTTTTAGGCTTTAACACTATTAGCATCATGTATAACATCAAAGATATATCTTGGATGTATGATGTAAATTTTGAATCATTACAAGATGAGAGTATCGAAAAGATCGTATGTATGGGAAGTTTTGCCTACGATATCGGGGTTCGTTTAAAATATGCGAATATCGACATGGAGAAAGTATCGTACTTCGAAGATTCAACACCGATGCTTTCGATTATCGAGGAAAATACAATAGGGCACGCTTATCTTGTTTTCCCATTTGATATGGAACATCAGTTTCAAGCCCTTATGAAAGAGAAGGTGAAATAATGGAATTTCATATCGCACATCTATATTACGATATTTTAAACTTGTATGGAGAACATGGGAATGTAAATGCATTAAAAAGACAACTTGAAACACAAGGAATAGAACCTGTCATTCATTTCCTTTCTGTCGATGATGAGATCGACGTTTCCAAGTTTGATCTTATTTATATTGGAGCAGGGACGGAGGAAAACGAAAAGTTTGTCTTAACCCATTTGTTGAAATATAAAGATGATATTTTATCGGCAATCGAAAAAGGTACGTTTTTCTTGATTACGGGAAGTGCTCTTAATTTCTTTGGGAAAAAGTGGATTCAAAAAGATGACACAGAATTAGAGTGCCTTGAAGCGTTCGATTACGAAATCAAAGAAGAACCGATGAGAATGATCGATGAATGTTATTTCACGTGTGATTTTTTAAAGACACCAGTCATCGGATTTCAAAATCAATGTACTGTGATGAAAAATAACGATGCTACGATTTTTTCCGTAAAGCGTGGAGTCGGAATGTATCCGAATAGTAAAAGAGAAGGGGTACATAAAAATCATTTTTATGGAACTTATTTAATTGGACCTGTATTGGTACGAAACCCAGAGCTATTACAATACCTCGTGATGGAGATGATTCATGCGAAGTATCCGGATGTCGTATTTCAACCATTTGATTTAGACTTAGATTTGAAAGCACATGATCACTATATCGATCGGTACTTTTCAAAGCTAAAGATAGAGGAGGAGTAAAATGAATACTATGATGATTGCGCTTGCTTTTACAAGTGTCATGTTATTACTAGGAATGTTATTACGTGCGAATGTTCCGCTGTTTAGAAAGATGTTAGTTCCAACGAGTGTTCTTGCCGGAATTGTCGGATTCATCTTATTAAACTTGAATTTGAAAATTTTTGACGGATTGTCGTCTGCTACGTTTACGACCATCGTTAACGAATTATTTACGTTATCGTTTATCTCAATCGGACTTACGAGCGTTGGTAAAAAATCGGAGAAAAAAGGGAAAACGGCGAAGGAGATTGCGAAAGGTTCTCTTGGAATGGGGACAATCTGGTGTATTTTGTATGCGCTACAACCGCTTCTCGGAGCTCTTGTTATCGTATTGATTGGATCTTTCTTTGGTATGAATCCAATATATGGTTTATTGATTCCGTTTGGATTTGCTCAAGGACCTGGACAGGCAGCAACGTTTGGGGGATTATTTGAAGAGTATGGATTTGAAAACGCTGCGATGGTCGGACTATCATTTGCAGTGATTGGTTTTTTGATGGCTTTCTTCGTAGGCGTTATTTTGGTCAAACTTGCAATGAAACGCGGTATTATCAAGAGCCAAAAAAGTGATGTTACTGTAGAACGAGGATATTATAAAGAACCAAATGAAAATGAAGTGATTGGATATGAAACAACGCACAGTGGAAATATCGAAACACTCGCATTTCACTTTGCAATCATGGGTCTTTGCTATTTAATAGCGATTGGAATATCTAAATTATTCTCTTATTTGCCAAGCTTTTTAGGAAGCAGTATGAGCGGTATGATGTTTATGAACGGAATGCTTGCAGCTTATTTGGTAAAGGCAGTCATGAAAAAATTAAAGTTAGATGGAATGATCGAAAACACATTGCAAAGTAAGATTACAGGATTTTTAACGGACTTTGTTGTAGCTTGTTCTTTTATGGCAGTACGTGTTGGAGTGATTGGTTCAGTGATCGTACCAATCCTGGTTGTTTCTGCTGTTGGTACGGTTGCAACAGTTGCGATTTGTCTTTATTTCGGAAGTCGTATCGGTGGTAAAAATGACTTTGAAAGAACTCTCGGCCTTTATGGGACAAGTACAGGGACAGTACCATCTGGAATTGCTCTCGTACGTATGGTGAATCCAAAACTTACTGGTACGACGGCAATCGAACTTGGAATGATGAATATTACGATGATGTTGTCGGCACCAGTTTATCTTTTGATCTTAGCTTGTGCATCTAAAACAGTGTCATTTTCATTGACGCTTGTAGGTTTATTCGTTCTTACAATTGTCTACATCGTTTGTATGAAATTATTCCGTTGTTGGGGAAAACCAACATACCATTGGTTCGATAGAAAGAAGGAAGTAGAATGAAAAGGCTTTATCATGGTGGAACTATTATTACGATGGAAGAACCAGCGACAGTAGGAGCTCTTGTCACAGACGAAGATCGTATCGTTGCGCTCGGAACTTTCGAAGAGTTGAAAACAGAGTATCCGGAAGCTGAATGTGTAGATTTAAATGGACTTACGTTGATGCCAGCATTCATCGATCCTCACAGTCATATTACGATGACTGCTAACATGATGGTTGCAACGGATTTAACTGAGTGTCTATCTTTTGAAGATATCGTAACGACGTTAAAAAAAGATTTAGAGAAAAAACAATTAGGAAAAGATGATGTTTTAATTGGATTTGGCTATGACCACAACGTATTAAAAGAAGAAAAGCATCCAACGAAGGATATTCTAGATCAAGTTTCAAAAGAAGTGCCAATTTTTATCACTCATGTTTCCGGACACATGGGATGTGGATCTAGCAAAGTGTTAGAACTTGCTCACATTACTGAAGATACGAAGGATCCTGAAGGAGGTAAGTTCGGTAGAGTCGATGGTACGATGGAACCAAATGGATATTTTGAGGAAGGCGCAATGATGCAACTTTATCAAGCATTTGGTAGTCGTATGCAAGTAGATACGTTAAGCTTATTAAAGGAAGCAGAAAAGTTATATGCAAGTTATGGAATTACGACTGTGCAAGATGGTGCGAGTACCAAAGAGACGGTTGAATTACTAAAATTGGCCGGAAAATGTGGCGTTTTATATCTCGATGTCGTCGCTTATCCACTTTATAGTGCCGGGGCCGAAAATATTATGAGGGAGCATGCGGATTATACAAAGTTTTATCATAATCATTTAAAGATAGGTGGATATAAACTTATTTTAGATGGTTCCCCACAAGGAAAATCAGCTTGGATGACACAACCTTATGAAAATAGTGGCGACTATGCTGGATATCCTTGGATGAAAGATGAAGATGTTCTTTCTTGTATTGAAAGTGCTTTAGATAATCAACGTCAAGTACTCGCTCATTGTAATGGAGATGCTGCATCGGATCAGTACTTACGTTGCTATCAAAAAGCATTAGAAAAGAAAGATGATCGTACACTGAGACCTGTTATGATTCACTGTCAAACAGTTCGAAAAGATCAGTTAGAATTGATGAAAGAAATTGGCATGATTCCATCTATATTCGTTGGACATACGTATTTTTGGGGAGATGTTCACGTTAAGAATTTTGGACTTGATAGAGGAACTCATATCAGTCCAGCAGGTTCTGCATTGAAGTTAGGATTGCCAATCAACTTCCACCAGGATACCCCTGTTACAAAACCTAATATGATGCATTCTGTCTGGTGTGCTGTCAATCGTATTTCAAGAAGTGGTAAAGTTCTTGCGGAAGAGGAGAGAATTTCTGTATTAGATGCTCTCAAGGCAGTGACGATTGGATCCGCATATGAATATTTCGAAGAGGATGAAAAAGGAAGTTTGAAAGTAGGAAAGAAAGCAGACTTCGCAATTTTGGATCAAGATCCACTTACGATCGATCCAATGAAATTAAAAGATATCGTCGTAATGAAGACGGTCAAAGATGGAGAAGTTATCTACGAACGTTAAAAAGCTAGATAGCTTTTTTTCTTTATGATATAATGAGTGAGGTGGTAAGATGAAGTTAGAAGCATACTGGATGGAACCTTGTATTATCGTTTTAGATACAAAGCAAAAACAAAAGATTTTAGAAACGTTAGAACGACAGAAAAAACTATATCGTTGTAAATTTTTGACGATGCGAGAACTCCTCCTCGCATGGTATGGAACTTATCATATAGAGACCTTAGTTGCGATACAAAAAAAGAAAGAAGTCTCTCTTTCTAATGCTTTATTGATCGCTCGCAACTTACCATGGATCGAAGATAAAAATTACGAAAGTTCCACCTTGAATGAGCTAGTCGAAATGAAAAAGGAATTGCACGAATCAGGATTATGGGAACAAGATCAATTTTTGTCGTCGTATCTTCATCATAAAAAAATCGTCGTACTAAAGACAAATATAACAAAAAAAGAAAAGAAGATTTTTGCTGATTTGGAGCAGGATAACGAAATTATATATCTTAATATAGAAGAAGGAAATAGAACGTATTCTTATGGAAGTTACGATACTGTGGAAGAAGAAGTCGTTGCTACATTAGAACAAATTTTAGACTTATTAAAACAACAAACTGATATCAACCGAATCAAACTATGGCTGCCAAATTCTGATTATCACGCGACCGTTCACCGGTTGTTTTCACTCTTTCAAATTCCTCTTGATTTCATCGAACGAAAACCATTGGACACTTATCCGATCGTGCAAAAATATTTGGAATTGAGACATACAAACGATCATGCTTTAGACGAGTTATCTGTAACATCGGCAATTGAAGATGAACTTTTTGAACAACTTGTGCAAATTGAAAAAGAAACGTTATCGTTGGATCCAATGGATCGTTATGATGCTATTTTATGTTTATGTCATACGAAGTATTATGCTAAGCCACGATATCAAAATTGTGTCAGTGAAATATCTTCCTTAGAAGAGGCGAAAGAGGGAGATATCGTATTTGCCCTTGGAATGAGTTTAGGGTGTACCCCTCGTATTGCTAGAGATGACGATTATTTGTCCGATATCGAAAAAGAAATGATCGGAATCGAAACATCTCAAGAGAAAAACAAAAGAGAAAAAGAAGTGCTGTTAGAACAAATCTTACATACGAAGTATTTATATCTTTCCTATGCTAGAAAGAGTCGTAGTGGAGAGTATGCGGAAAGTCCTTTGATCGATCTTTTAAAAGAGCGTAACGTTCTTTTAGAAAAGAATATTACATATACGTATGATAAAGAGTTATATAATCAGTATTTACTCGCATGTGCTTGGGATCAATATGTAAAATATCAAGAAAAGACAAAAGAGTTTCAGGATCTTTCCTCTCATGTTCCGAACGTATATCAAACGTATCACCATGAATTTCAAGGAATCGGTGAGGAAAAGCTTCATCGCTATTTACAGGAACTAACTTTATCTTATTCTTCGATTCAAACGTTTTATCAGTGTCAATTTCGTTATTATTTAAATCATGTTTTAAAACTCTACGACAAAAAAGAAGAGACGACAAGTACGTTACTTGGAAACATCGTACACGCCATTTTGTGTAGAGTATTAAAGGAAAACCTAGATTCTTATGACGAAGTGATCGACGATGTCATGAAAGAATACTATGAGACGATAGAACTTGAAAAAAGAGATCGATTCTATCAGAAAAAATATAAAGAAGAGATCATCTCATTGATCGATATCATAAAAAAACAGCTCACAAATACAAAGTTTGAAGGAACTTATTACGAAGAGAAATTTTCAATTGCTTTCGATCACAAAATTTCAGTGATATTAAAGGGATTTATCGACAAAGTGATGACACTTACAATCGGAGATTATGAGTACGTACTTATTATCGATTATAAAACAGGTACGATCGAAACGAATTTCAATCCGGTGATTTACGGATTAAATATGCAACTGTTGATTTATTATTATTTACTTTTAAAGACCAATTCGAATACTCGGTTTGCTGGAATGTATTGGCAGAATATTATGAAAGATTTACTTCCTTACGAAAAAGGAAAAACTTATCAAGAGAGAAAAGAAAGTGCTTATCGTTGGAATGGATATACGACGAAGGATCGTGAGATTTTAGATAGAATCGATACGAATTTAGAAAATTCTTTTATTCAATCGATGAAAGTAAAAAAAGATGGAAGTTATTATCACTATGTCAAAGCATTAGATGATCAAGAACTAGAAAGATTACTTGCGATCGTTGAAGGTCATATCAAAGAAGCGATTGATCATATTTTGAAAGCTGATTTTAAGATCAATCCGAAGAAGATTGGAATCGAGCAAGATATTACGGGTTGTAGATTTTGTCCGTACCGTAACATTTGTTTCATGCAAAGAGAAGATGTTGTAGCACGAAAAGAGTATAAAAACTTAGAATTTATGAAGGAAGAAGGCGATTTATAAGATGCACTTTACAGAAGAACAACAACAGGCAATTTATGAAACTGGGCATAATATTATCGTCAGTGCTGGAGCAGGGAGTGGTAAAACTGCTGTATTAACAGAGAGAATCATCGAAAAGTTAAAATCGGGAATCTCTCTTTCCGAGCTCGTCGTTTTAACCTTCACAAATGCAGCAGCTTTCGAGATGAAAGAACGTGTACGAAAAAAACTCGTGAAAGAAGTAGAGGCAGGGAATGTCGCACTCGCTTCTCAGTTGGATCTATTAGATACAGCAGATATTTGTACATTTGATAGCTATAGTTTAGCTCTCGTCAAAAAGTATCACTATCTCTTAGGACTTGAAAAAGATGTAAATATTTGCGATAGCGTCATGATCGAAAGTAAGAAAAAAGAATTGATGGATGACGTGTTTAGAGAATTGTTCGAGGAAGAAGATCCATGCTTTCTAGCATTCATGGATACTTTTACTTTGAAAAGTGATCAAAAGATGCAGACGGCGATGCTATCAATGTATCG
>artificially_reared_2__coassemble_673_pt1 | contig 15999 bp, 16 predicted proteins | sample artificially_reared_2__metabat2_low_PE_043 | metagenome-assembled genome bin artificially_reared_2
AGAGGGGGAATTTCTATGGAATTAACTAAAGAAAATATTATGGAAAAAATAAAATCGGAAAGAAAAAAATTCACAGTACGAATAACAGAATTATTAAAAAGAAATAAGAATTTATGGAAATCCGTATCGATGACGACGCGTAAGCCGAGAAAAGGCGAAGTGGACGGAGTTGACTATTTTTTTGTATCTAAAAAAGAATTTAAAGAAAATATAGAAGAGAATGGACTTTTAGAACATGCTACCTATGCAGATGAGTTTTATGGGACACCGCGTTCTTATGTATTAGAACATTTGAACCGTGGAGAAGATGTCATTTTAGAAATCGAAATACAGGGAGCACTACAAATTAAAGATGTCTATCCACAAGGGCTATTTATTTTTATTTTACCTCCTAGTATGCGAACACTAAAAAAGCGTTTGGAAAATCGAGGAACAGAGACAAAAGAAAAAGTTTTAAAAAGATTTAAACGTGCTTATCAGGAGATTAACGAGGTAACTAAGTATAATTATGTTGTTACAAATGATACTGTGGAAAATGCAACGAATAAGGTGGAAGCAATATTGATGGCAGAAAAATGTCGTGTCGACCGTATTGAAGAGGTATACTTAGACACAGTAGAAGAGGAGTTACATGAGTCTCTTGTCGATAATAAAGAATTGAGTAATGAGGTGAAAGACTTCTAATGGATATCAAAAAATACATAGAAAAAGCTCAATCAATGGAGATATCTGCAGCTGGAGAAAATAGTAAGTGTTATTTGTTTTCAGATAAGGCACTTTTACATGGCTCATATGCTGCGGAACATTTAAATACTTTAAAAGTGGAAAGTGAAAAGTTATGGGATAAAGGAATGAATGTTCCCAAAGTAATTGACTACCAATTTGTGGATCAAGATATGAACAAAAAATATCGTGAATGCTGGTTATTGGAAACTAGAGTTCCCGGGAAAGCACTTCATGAATTAAATCCATATCCTTTAATTTTTCGACCAACCACGAAAGAAGAAGTTATCGAAAATTATCAAAGAGAAGTTTATAATACCGAGGCTTATGAACGCGAATTGGAATTATTATCACAAGTTCCGCAAGATCATTATGATAAATTTTTAGAGGATATGTTACTTGTAGCTAATCATCCTTTCCTTTGTTATGACGGAACATACGCATCAAATTTTCAATATGATCGTGAAAAAGGTTTTGGTTTTGTCGACTTAACACCACGTCATGTGATTGATTCGCCAGACTTTACTTGCCAAACTTATTTAAAAATTTTATTAGGCAAAGGGGAAATTATAAAGGAACATCAAAATCAAGTTCAATCTTGGATAGATCAAATTTTAGCTAAAGCTTATATAGCGATGAAAAATAATAAACAATTAAATGAGCTATATTCAAATCCTGATGATTTAAAAACTATTTGTTATACAAGACAATTTCGACGTTTAGGATTTTTATTAAGTTCATTACCAAATATGGAAGACTATATAGAACGAAGTCTTCGAACAATAGAAATGATGAGAGAATTGAATTTGATTGATTCAACATCTAAAAAAATATAAAATGTGTCATAATAGTTGACAGACAACATATATTTATGTATAATATAAGCGAATTGAAAAAGGAAAGCAGAAGGAATCCACTTCTCACCCGATAGCTAAAGTTATGGGTAACATGCCAAAATGAGATATTATATTATAATATAGCGATGTTTGGAAGATGAGTGGATACCTTGGTATTCACTTTTTTATGGAGGTGTCAGTTATCGCAAATAAAGAGAGAGATTTGTTTATCAATGAACAAATAAGAGCACGTGAAGTGATGTTAATTGGTCCGAACGGGGAACAATTAGGAATTAAACCACTTAAAGATGCTCTAACATTAGCATCTTATGCAGGGTTTGATCTTGTTTTAATGAGCCCAAATGCCAAACCACCGGTTTGTAAGATTATGGACTACAATAAGTTTAAGTATGAAAAGAAAAAACAAAACAAGGAAAACTTAAAAAAGCAACGCGAGAGAAACTTAGAGATGAAAGAATATCGATTAACAGTATCGATCGATGTTCACGACTTTAATACGAGAGTGAAAAATTCATCTAAATATTTGGAAAAAGGTCATAAGATCAAAGCATCTATACGTTTCAAAGGTAGAGAGATGGTTCATATCGATCGTGGAAAAGATGTATTACATCGTTTCGCAGAAGCATTGAGTGAAATTTCTACAGTAGAACAAAAACCTGTATTAGATGGTCGTGTGATGACAATGATACTTGCGCCAAAGAAGGAAAAGTAGGAGGGACATATATGGCTAAAAAGACACAAAAAACACACAAGGGAACAGCTAAAGTTTTAAAAGTAAGACCTGGTGGAACAGTAAAAATTGGAAAACCTGGAACGAGACATAACACAGGAAAGAAAAATGCTGCATCTAATAGAGCCGGAAGAAAGGGTTCATTATTAAGTAAAGCAGACATGAACAGATTGAAAAGTTTAATTAAAAAGTAAGATTTAGAAGGAGGATATTATGCCAAGAGTAAAAAATGGAACAATTCACCGTGCACGTAGAGCAAAGGTTTTAAAAGAAGCAAAAGGTTATTTCGGAAGTAAACACAGATTATATAGAACAGCAAAAGAACAGGTGATGCATTCACATAAATATGCATATAGAGATAGAAGACAAAATAAAAGAGAGTTCAGAAAATTATGGATTACAAGAATCAATGCAGCTTGCCGTATGAACGACATTAGTTATTCTAAATTCATCAACGGATTAACAAAAGCTGGTGTTACGGTAAACCGTAAGATGTTAGCTGAAATTGCAATCGACAATCCAAAGAGCTTTGCTTCTTTAGTTGCAATTGCAAAAGATGCTTTAGAAGGAAAGAAATTCGAGGAGACTAAAGCTCCAAAGACTGTGAAGAAGGAAGAAAAACCTGCTAAAAAAGAAAAGAAAGAAGAAGCAACAGATTATTCTAAAATGACAGTTGCAGAACTTCGTAAGATTGCAAAGGAAAAAGGTGTAGAAGGAACTTCTACAATGAAAAAAGCTGAATTGTTAGACGCTTTAAAATAAGATGCCAAATGGTATCTTTTTTTGTTTACATTCGCTTTTTCTTTCATAGGTGAGAATTTGTAGAAGTGTGCTATAATGTTGGTAGGGGGAGTTTGTATGTATCAGAATTATGTTGAGTTAAAAAATCAGATGGAGCAGGTAAAAGCAGAAAAGGAAGAATTAGCAAGAGCTTTTAAAGCAAAAGAGATCGATCTTGGCTTGGAGGAGTATTATGCTCAGATGCAGGATTTACAGTTAAAGGAAAATCAAAGTAAAGCTTCTGTAGAGGAGTATCGCAAGGAACACAAGTTAGAAATTTCACGGGAGATGTTAAAAAGTTATTTTGGATATGAACTCAATCCTGAGTATATCAAATCTATTCGTCCAGATGGAATGGCGATGCAAGTTGATGTGAAGGAAGAAAAAAGCATTAAACAGTTAGATAACGAGATTTTCAGTTGTTTAAAACGTGCGCGTGAAATGTTTCAGAAACACGAGATAGATGAATTTACATACACGGAAATTTTAAGTGCGGTTGCAACAGTGAAAAAGGATATTTATCAGACACTTGGAGTAAAAGATGAGACAAAAGAAGCAAATGCGTCTATGCAACATTCAGGAGGGCCTTCATTACCTCTAGTATTAGGGCTTATCTTACTTATTGTTGTCATTGGAGTATGCTGGTTTTTATTGTTTTAAAATCTTTTCTTGAGAAAGGAGCAGCTCATGAGAGAATTATATATCGATTTTGATGGTGTCTTAATGGATACCATTACCACTTCTTATCGTTTATTAGACGAACAACAAGTAGATTTGGATAACTATGATGAAGTTTTAAAATTTTATCAAACTTTGAATTGGGAACAAGTAATTGAAATTACTCCTATTTTATACGATAGTATGGATCGCTTAAAAAGAATGAAAGAATCAAATCGTTTTAATATCTCTGTTTTAACTCATGTCAATAGCGTTCCTGAAATTGTAGAAAAAGTAAAATTTATACGGAAATATTTTGATGATATTACGATTATTGCTTGCCCTAAAGAACTTAGTAAAACCAAGATGGTACATGCAAAAGATGCAATTCTGATCGACGATTATTCTGAAAACCTAAGAGAATGGAAGGCAGCTGGAGGAATTCCAGTAAAGTTTTCTCCAACGAAAAAGACAACAGAATTTTTATGTGTTGATCGAATCGATCAAGTGTTAGACATTTTATAATTTTTTGTATACATAAAAGAACAACTATGAGTAGTTGTTCTTATATAAATATTTACCAAATGAGGTGACATATGGAAAAGGAATTATTCGATATATTTTTTGAAGTGGTACATGGTGCTAAGATTGGTAAGATTCCGACTGTGTTATCTTATGTACAAGCAGGATTTGAAACGGATATCAAAGACCGTTTTTCTAATGTAGATAACGATAGTAAGCATATACTTTACATCGATGATTTTAATCAATTTATGAATGTGCTGAAACGATACAGTGAAATTGTAATGAATACGGATCATACATGGTTTCGTGTTTCAGAGGAGAAAAATCATGCTTACTGGAGAGCTAATCTCGTATATTTGCTTGCTAATATGACACCACAAGATTTTCAAAACCCTACTGAATTTGTGAATCGGTATATTGGATTTTGTGAGGATCAGACGTTTTCAGAACCGATGACGATGGAGTATGGTCCTTTAGATTGTAAGATTCATGTAGAGAGAAAAGAACAACCTGCAGGACAGGAAACGCCATATGCGCTTTCCATTACATTGGAAAAAGAGTATCCGGAAGGTGTGGCTCATTATACGTTACCGTTAATTAGATATGGAATTGCAAACAATCAATTATATCTTTATGCAATTCAAGGAAAGAATAATAGTGATATAATGGAGTTGGATAAGAAATTAGCAAAAAAGGCAAATCGTTATTTCTACAAAATGAATAAAAATTGTCGCGAAGAATTACAAGATGCTCCATTACCTTTCATGTTTGCCTCCACAATCTTATTAAAATGTATGCAGGAAGTGGGAATAGAAGATGTGGTGATTGCAAAGTCATTACCATTAAAAGTGGAAATGAAGAAAAATGTATTTGGAGATATGACAAAGTATAAAGGATTAAGTTCTAGCAAGTTGAAAGCACTTGGTGTTATTACAAATGTAGAAGAGATTGAATATAATCTCACAACTCGTTTCTTGCACGTGGTAGAACGTTTACAGGAACAAATAAATGGAATTACTTTTACAGGAGAAGATGATAGTTTTTTAATGGCGAAGGTGAATAGAACTATGTTGTTTTCAGAAAACGAGGTATATCAAACATTATTAGATTCCGATATCACATATCAAAAGAGAAAATAAAGGAGGTACAAAATGCAACAACTAAACAATATAGCGAGATTAAAAGATTTGTATGGAGATGAATTTGATGAAAAACATTTGATTACCGTGTTTGACATCAATGGAAATCCATTTCAAATGATAGGGGCATCATATCCTGAAATCAATGCTTTAGAAGGTGGATATATTATTACGCCGGATGGTAAATTTATTACAGTACGGGATTTTCAAGAACATGATGATGTGTTTTCTCTTTATATCAATTATTATAAAGGTACTCCAGAGTCGACAGAACAGTGGGGAAGCTATGAATGTACGAAAATGTTGAACGACATGAAACATATTGTATATTTTGGCGTTAAAACGAGGTATACGACAGAGATTGTTACGGGAAGAGAAGCACAAAACTATTTGAAGGATGCTCGTATTTCTAATATAGCAAAAGGGTATGGAGTACTTTCGTTTCCGAAGGATCGCGATATAACCAATGAACAAAAATTAGCGACACAATTACTACTGTTTACTAATGATAGGCAGACAGGAGAAAAAGCTTCTAAAGTACTAGACATTAGCTATGGAAATATGGAAGAAAATATCGTTTATGATCACCGTGATATGTTAAATGTGTTTCAACCAAAAGAAGAAGCAGGACTACACTTGCCGAAAGAAGATATTAAATATGCTCTTGGATGTTTTAATCGAATGGTTGTGACTGATATGAAAAAATTAAATCGCGTGAAGTCGGAATTGCAACAGTACGATGAAAAGACAAATATGGATGTTAAGATAGTGTTGAGAGATCTTTACCGGCATATTGAATCATCAGATCTTTCTGCATTAGAAAAAGGACGCGAATTTGCAGAAGTCATTCGTATTGCACAGTCGTATGACGATCCTACTGTATACGGATATATGATGGGGGAAGATGAAAAGTTAAGAATTGCAAATGAAAAGTTATTCTTTAAATTAAATCGATACCAAAATTGGGTAGAATATATTCAAAAAGGAAAGATTGTTCAAAATCATACAGCATATAAAAAATAATTAGCACTCACTATTGACGAGTGCTAATTTTAGTGCTATAATGTGATTGTTTGGTAAATAGACCAAATGAAAAGGAGGGGATACTTATGAATAATAATCAAAATCCATACCAAGAAAACTTGGAAAATGTATTGGAAAAATACGGTAGAGATATCACTGCCGGAGTACGTGATGGAAAACAGGACCCTGTCATCGGTCGCGATGATGAGATTCGTAGTATCACTCGTATTTTATCGAGAAAGACGAAAAATAATCCAGTGTTGATAGGAGAACCTGGAGTCGGAAAAACAGCCATTGTAGAGGGACTTGCCCAGCGTATTGTAAGAGGGGATGTTCCAGATAGTTTGAAGAATAAAACTGTGTGGGAACTCGATATGGGAGCATTGATTGCCGGAGCAAAATATCGCGGAGAATTCGAAGAGCGTTTAAAAGCAGTTTTGAAAGAAGTAAAAGAATCTGAAGGGAAAATCATCATGTTTATCGATGAGATTCACATGATTGTAGGAGCCGGAGCACTCGAAGGAGCAATGGATGCTGGAAATATGTTAAAGCCAATGCTTGCGCGTGGTGAAATTCGAGTGATCGGAGCAACAACGTTAAACGAGTATCGTAAATATATCGAAAAAGACGGAGCCTTAGAGAGACGTTTTCAAAAAGTATTAGTTAGTGAACCAACCGTAATTGATACGATTACGATTTTACGAGGATTAAAACAACGATTTGAAGTTTATCATGGAGTTAACATCAAAGATAAAGCTTTAGTTGCAGCTGCGACACTTTCCGATCGATATATTACAGATCGTTTCTTGCCTGATAAAGCGATCGATTTAGTGGATGAGGCCTGTGCGACGATCAAGGTACAGATGGATTCTGTACCAACTGCACTTGATACATTGACACGTGATATCATGCGTTTGGAAATTGAAAAACAAGCTTTGAAAAAAGAGAAAGATGAGCTTTCGAAAAAAAGATTAGAAGAGATCGATCAAAAGCTTGCTGGTATGAAAGAAAGTGAAGCTAAATTCCGTAAAGATTGGGAAAATGAAAAGCATATCAACGAAAAGATTAGCAAGAAAAAAGAAGAGATCGAGCATGCGAAGTTCGAATTAGAACAGGCTGAGAATCGTTATGATTTAGAGACAGCAGCACGACTTCGTCATGGATCAATTCCAAAATTAGAATCAGAGTTGGAAGAATTACGAAAAGTAGATAGTTCTAAGATTTTAGGAGATACCGTAACCGATGAAGATATCGCAGGTATTATTTCAAAGTGGACGAATATTCCAGTGCAAAAACTAGTAGGTGGTGAAAGAGAAAAATTACTTCACTTAAATGAGAATATGAAGAAGAGAGTCAAAGGACAAGACGAAGCACTTAATCTTGTAAGTGAAGCGATTATTCGTGCACGTGCAGGGATCAAAGATCCGAATCGTCCGATTGGTTCCTTCTTATTCTTAGGTCCCACTGGTGTTGGAAAAACAGAAGTGGCACGTACACTTGCTTATGAATTATTCGATGATGAACGCCATATGGTACGTATCGATATGAGTGAATATATGGAAGCGCATTCTGTTTCTCGTTTAGTTGGAGCACCTCCTGGATATGTTGGATATGACGAAGGCGGACAATTAACGGAAGCAGTACGTAGAAATCCTTATAGCATCGTATTATTTGATGAAATTGAAAAAGCACATCGTGATGTATTTAATATCTTACTTCAAATTCTAGATGATGGGCGCATCACAGATTCTCAAGGAAGAACGGTCGATTTTAAAAATACGATCATTATCCTAACTTCTAATTTAGGAAGTGAGTATATTTTAGATAAAGAAGAGAATAGTGAAGAACTCGTCATGGATGCAGTAAGACATACATTTAAACCAGAGTTTATCAATCGATTAGATGAGATCATTGTATTTCATTCTCTATCGAAAGATGTCGTATATGATATCTTAGATAAAATTATTTCTGAGATCGAATATCGTTTACGTGATCAGAAAATAAAGATTACGTTAACAGAGAATGCAAAAGATTATATCATAGACCAATCTTACGATGAAAACTATGGAGCGCGTCCGATCAAACGTTATGTAAGTCGTCATCTTGAGACGTTGATTGCAAATAAACTAATTCAGGACGAAATCAAGTTTAATTCGGAGATTATCGTCGATATAAAAGATGGAAATCTCTATATAAAATAGGAGGAATCACTTCCTCTTATTTTTATTTTGTCATATTGTAAAATAACGAGATATGTGCTAAAATGAAAACAATGCAAAGGTGAAGTAAGGAGGGATTTCATGGAAAAATACATTCCAGATGTATATCAAAAAAGTATTTACACCATCGATTATCAAAAATTGAAATCCAGTGGAATTCATTGTTTATTATTCGATTTAGATAATACATTGGTTCCAGCTAGCGTAAAAGTGCCGAATAAGAAAATAAAAGAATTATTTGAAGATTTGAAGGAACAGGGATTTCAATTAATTTTATTTTCTAATAGTCCAAAAAAAAGAGTAAAAGCATTCGCAGATCAATTAGCGATCGGATATATTTCTAGTGCGATGAAACCACTAAGTGCAAAGTTTCAGAAAGTGATGAAAAAGTATCATTATGAAGAGAGTGAAGTTGCAATTATCGGGGATCAAATGCTTACAGATATTCTTGGAGGAAATAAAGCAGGAATCACGACAGTTTTAGTTAATCCAGTAAGTAAGCATGATATGGTATTTACGAAAGTGAATCGTTTTTTAGAAGAAAGAATTATGCATAAACTTCGCGAGAAAGATTTGTTTGTGAAAGGAAAGTATTATGACTAAGTATTGTGAAGGGTGTGGAGCAGTACTACAAACAACTGATCGTAATATCGAGGGCTATGTGAGCGATATGGAACATACGTTGTGCGAACGTTGTTTTCGTATACGAAATTATAACGACTATAAGAGTATTGCAAAGGATAATACAGAATTCATGACGTTATTAGAAAAAATTAACGAAACGAACGATCTTGTAGTGCTTGTTGTAGATTTAATGCACATTCATCCGGATATTCAAAAAATAGCTCGTGCGTTACATAATCCACTTCTTTTAGTCCTTACTAAGCGAGATTTGTTGCCACGAACGACTTACGATTCTAAACTACTTCAATATGTAGATCGTTTTCGGATCCCATTTGTCGATAAAGTGATGATTAGTAGTAGAAAAAATGATCATATGGATGAACTTTACGGAAAAATTCAAAAGTATCAAACCAGTCCTAACGTCTATGTTGTCGGACTTACGAATGCAGGAAAATCTACGATGTTGAATCAGATGATTTATAATTATAGCGACGTAAAAAGAGAGATTACGACGAGTATGTTACCGTCGACGACGATGAATTTTATCACCATTCCCATTTCAGAGGAATTGACTTTTATCGATACTCCTGGAATTTTGGATCAAGGTAATATGCTGGAATATATCGACTATCCAACGATGAAAAAAGTCGTACCAAGATCAGAGATTCGTCCACGAACTTATCAGATTAAGGATGCGCAGACGCATGTGATTGATTCTTTACTTCGCGTCGATTATAAAACACAAAATAGCGTAACTTATTATATTTCTAACGTGTTAAAAATAGAGAGATATTATAAAGATACGGATCGTTTACAAGAGTTAGAACGCCATGAAATTACTGTTCGTGAGCGTGAAGATGTAGTGATTTCTGGATTTGGATTCATCAAAATTATGAAACCTTGTAAATTGACACTATTTACATTAAAAGGTGTGAGTGTATATACGAGAGATTCTTTGATTTAATTAGGAATTTCTCTTTTTTTTTTTCGCTCTTTGGTATATAATATTAGAAGAATAGAGAGGGATTCTATGTTAGGAAAAATTATCGGAATGGAAGGAAATATCGTACTTGTAAAGTTAAGTGTCGATTTAAATACTTCCCAAAACTTAATTAACTTATACGCTTTGATGCAAGATACTGAGAAAATCAGTGTAGGTGAAATATCCGATATCAAAGATGGAGTAGCATATGTCAACTTACAAGGTGAGATGATTAACAATCGATTTGTATTTGGAGTTGTTAGAAAACCTGCTTTTAATGCGAGAGTTACGCTTGTTCCAAAGGAAAACATCGGTACGATCATCAGTGTAGATGACTATAATGAGAAAAAAGATTTAATCTTGGGAGAGAGTGCTGTTTATGCTGGACAACAAGTTGCAGTTAATATCAACGGTTTCTTCGCAAACCACTTTGCTATTTTTGGAAATACTGGTAGTGGTAAATCTTGTAGTGTTGCTCGTGTAATTCAAAATATCTTCGAGAAAAAAACAGTGGTTCCTTATCGTGCTAGTTTATTTATCTTTGATGCGTATGGAGAATACCATTCAGCATTCAAAGAACTTTATAAAAAAGCGCCAGAAGTAAGTTTCAAAGCATATACGACGAATCCGGATGTCGGGGATAGTGAGATGCTTAGAATTCCATTATGGTTACTAAGTGTAGACGATGTTGCTATTTTGCTTGGAGCAGAGAAACATTCACAGTTACCTATTATCGAAAAAGCGTTAAAGCTTGTTACGATTTTTGGACGTGAAGAAAGTTTAGTTATCAAGCATAAAAACGATATTATCGCACGTGCTGTTTTGGATATTCTTTCAAGTGGACGTCCACCAGCTCAAATTCGTGACCAGGTAATGTCTGTATTGTCCTACTATAATACGAAGGAATTAAATTTGGATTCTATCATTTATCAACCTGGATATTCAAGACCATTAAAGCAATGTCTATTCATCGATGCGACAGGGAAAATTCGTGATATGGAATTACTTACGAGCTTTATAGAGTCGTTCTTAGCAGAAGATCTAGAGTTAACACTTCCTGACGGAACATTTATGTACAATTTAAAAGATTTAAAAATGGCATTTGATTTTGCCTTAATTGCAGAAGGTGTCTTAAAAAGTGAGAAAATTTTCGACGATGTCAACATGTTGAAAGTAAGATTACACTCTTTAGTAAATGGTGAATATGGAGCTTATTTTGATTATCCAAAATTTGTAACAAAGCAACAATATATTCATGAATTATTAACAGCACCGAACGGAAGAAAAGCACAGATTGTCAATTTTAATATCAACTACGTAGATGACCGTATGGCAAAGAATTTAACTAAGATTTATTCGAAGTTATTATTCGACTATGCGAAAGAATTAGAACAACGTGCATCGTTTCCTTTCCATATTATTCTAGAGGAGGCTCACCGTTATGTACAAAACGATAACGACATCAACCTTCTCGGATATAATATTTTCGAACGTATCACGAAAGAGGGACGTAAATACGGAGTTATTTTAGGATTAATTTCTCAGAGACCGAGTGAGTTATCTGAAACCGTTATTTCGCAGTGTAACAATTTCTTAATTTTGAAGATGTTACACCCGAAAGATGTTGGATATATTAGAGATATGGTTCCAAACGTAACAGATGATATCATACGTAAGATTAAAATTTTACAACCGGGAAGTTGTATGGCATTTGGAAATGCCTTCAAAGTTCCAGTGCTTGTTAAATTTAAAATGCCAGATCCAGAACCATCATCTAATAGCTGTGATGTTAGCAACATTTGGTTTATCGAAAGAAAAGCGTAAAAAAGTTCTATCATACGATAGAACTTTCTTTTTTATAATAATATCCTTGATAAGTATTGCGCCTTGCGAATTCTTTATCGATTTCGTTCATGACGCAAAATTTCTTTAAGAGCCAAAGAGGTTCGATGAGATCCTCTTTTTTTGGATCTCCTGTAACTCTATGGATGACGATATTAGGATCGAGGCGCTCCAGTTGATCACATATGATATCTGTATATTCTTCTCTTGTTAAGACATGAAAAGGTTTCTTTTTATAAAGTGTGGCAAGTGGAGTATCTTTGATGATATGCAGCATATGTATTTTAACTCCTTGGATATCGAGATGATTGAGGTACTTTGCTGTTTCAACCATCATTTCTTTTGTTTCGTATGGTAATCCATTGATAATGTGAACGACGACATTGATGTTTCGCTCTCTTAATTTTTTCACCATCGTTTCAAAACATTCTAGTGTATGGCATCGATTAATAAGATGAATCGTTTCTTCGTGAATTGATTGCAATCCTAACTCTACTGTGAGATAAGTTCTTTTTGAAAGTTCTTCTAGGTAGTCTAGACATTCGTCCGTAATAGAATCAGGTCTCGTTGCAATGGAAAGTCCAATGACTCCTGGTTGTTTCAAAATCAATTCATATTTTTCTTTTAAAACAGAGAGGGGGGCATACGTATTGGTACGTGCTTGAAAATACCCGATATATTTTCCATTCGGCCATTTCTTTTGCATCATTAAAACCCCATCTTGAAATTGTTTTAACAAGTGATCGTTTTTTCTTCCAGCAAATTCACCACTTCCGAGCTTAGAGCAGTAAATACATCCACCAGTTCCAACAGTGCCATCGAGATTCGGACAGGAAAAGCCTCCATTTAAACTAATTTTAAATACTTTAGTATGGAATTTTTGCTCGTATGCATAGGTGAGAGTGTGATATCTTTTGTTCGTATTCGAGTATAAAAATGGATTCATGTGAAACCTCCTTCATTTCTTATAATATCATTTCTCGAACTTTTTTTGTGAAAAAATAATGAAAAAAGCGAAAAAAGGACAAAAAGCCTTTATATTATAAGGCAATTGTGATATGATGAGTAAGGAGGTAGAATATGAAAAAGTATGGTTTATTAAAAGCATTAGGAATTGTATTTTTAATCTTTGTTGTACTTTCTTGGCTGATTCCAATCGGAAGTTACGCTAGTGGAACATTCGCATTAGATGTAACAGCGCCTATGGGATTGTTCGATCTTATCCGCGTTCCACTACTTACGGTTAGTAACTATGCCATTTATGGAATTATCGTACTTTTGATTGGTGGACTTTACGGAGTCATGAATCAAAGTGGGGTATATACAAAATTATTAAATGCAATGACGAAGAAGTTCAAAGGGCACGAAAAAAGATTTTTAATTCTTAGCATTGTATTATTTGCGATTTTATCGTCAATTTCAGGATTAAATTTCGCAATCTTAGTTATTGTTCCATTATTCATTAGTGCAATTTTATTACTTGGATATGACAAGATGACTGCACTTATGTCAACGATCGGTGCAATGATCGTCGGAACAATTGGTTCTACATACGGATTTAATGTATGTGGATACGTCAATTACTATTTTGGAATCGATGTAAACAATGGTATTTTCGTTAAACTTGCGATGTTAGCACTTACGACGATCGTATTTATCTTATACGTAACGAGTGCAAAACGTCTTAAGAAAATCGAAATAAAAGAAAAAGCAAAAGCAGAGAAAAAAGCTGCAAAGACAGAAAAAGTAGAGAAAAAGTCAACGAAGAAAGAAGTAGCTAAGAAAACTGCAAAAAATACAAAGGCTACAAAAGAGAAGAAAGTTGTTGCAACTAAGGCTGAAGCAACAAAAGAAGATAAAATAGCAATTCCTCTTTATAATGAAAAAGAGGAGAAAAAGAAGAGTATTTGGCCACTTGCCATTGTACTTGCTTTAACATTTATTTTCTTATTAGTTGCAATGTTTAACTGGCGTTATGGATTTGCAGTTACACTTTTCGAAGAAATTTATGAATCTATTATGGCTGTCGAAATTAAAGGATATGCAATTTTACAAAATATTCTAGGAAGTTTGAGTCCACTTGGATATTGGACGATAACAGAACTTGGAATCGTATTGATTATTCTTACATTACTAATTGGATGGTTATACAATGTAAAATTCAAAGATGGTTTAGATGCATTTATCGAAGGTGCAAAAGAAGTTTTACCAGTTGCTATCTACGTGACACTTGCTAATATTATTATGGCGGTTGTCGTAAATATCCAAACATCTGGAAACTTATTCTTAACGATCAGTGATTTCTTACTCAATATGACAACTGAATTTAATTTCTTGACAACTTCATTAGTTGCCGCAATTGGAAGTTTATTCTACAATGACTTCCCATACTTGTTAAATTCATTAGTTTCTACATTGGGAACGAGATTTACAGATGCTTCTATTTATCCAGTCATTGGACTGATTTTCCAATCATTCTATGGACTTGTTATGATGATCGTGCCAACAAGTTTAATGCTGATAGCTGGATTATCTTATTTAAAAATATCATACAAAGAATATTTAAAATATGCATGGAAATTATTCTTACAATTATTCGTTGTAATTGTTGCCGTGATTATTGTAATGTTCTTATGTATTTAATAAAGGGAGTCGAAAGACTCTCTTTTTGTGGATAAAATGTAAAGTAAACTGAAAAAAGATGTCACATTTTAGGTTTGATGTGAAATCTGTTATTTAGAAATGTTATAATATAAATGTAAAATAAGAAAGGTGGAGACATATGAAGGGATTAAAAATATTCCAATATGGATGTGGAAAGATGAGCGTATATACGATGCGCTACGTGATCGAGAATGGTGGTGAAATCGTAGGAGCTGTCGATATCAATCCTAACGTAATAGGAAAAGATATCGGAGAAGTGATGGGAACTGATAAAGTTGGAGTCATTATAGAGGATGTAAAGAATGCTGAGGCGTTACTCACAGAATTAAAGCCAGATTGTGCAATTGTTACGACGATGAGTTTACTATCAGATCTTGAAGAAGCACTTATGACATGTGCAAAATGTGGTATCAATGCGATTACAACTTGTGAAGAGGCTTTTTATCCAATGAACTCTAATCCTACTTTGACAAATAAAATTGATCAGTTAGCAAAAGAAAACAATTGTACGATTACAGGTAGTGGATATCAAGATGCGTTCTGGGGAAATTTAATTACAACGTTAGTAGGTGCAAGTCACAATATTACTAAGATCAAAGGAAGTTCTTCTTATAATGTAGAAGATTATGGAATCGCACTTGCAAAAGCACACGGTGCAGGACTATCGAAGGAAGAATTTGAAAGAGATATCGCATCAGCCGATGAAATAACGGATGAAGAAAGACAAAAAGTAATTGAAAGTGGAGCATATGCACCTTCATATATGTGGAATGTCAATGGATGGCTTTGCGATAAATTAGGACTGACTGTCGTAAGTCAAAGACAAAAATGCGTACCACAATTTAACGATTACGATATCGAATCTAGTACGCTTGGAATGACAGTAAAAGCAGGTATGGCAACAGGAATGAGCGCAGTTGTTACAACTGAAACAAAAGAAGGAATCACGCTAGAAACTGAGTGTATTGGAAAAGTATATAACAAAGATGAATTTGACAGAAATGAGTGGACGATTTATGGAGAACCAGATACGACACTTGTGATTGAAAAGCCTGCAACAGTGGAATTAACTTGTGCAACAACAGTCAATAGAATTCCAGATGTCATTAAAGCAGAGGCAGGATTCGTTCCAACTTCACGCATGGGAGAATTAAAATATATAAAATAAAAAGAAGTTTCAAGATTATAATACCTTTAAAGTTCACACTAAATAAAAAGAACTAAAATATGGTAA
>artificially_reared_2__coassemble_675_pt1 | contig 15984 bp, 12 predicted proteins | sample artificially_reared_2__metabat2_low_PE_043 | metagenome-assembled genome bin artificially_reared_2
AACTTGATCTGGATTTTGTTTGATCGGGATAGTGATTTACTGTCATATCATCTAAAGTGATAAATGACTCTTCCCCATCGTACGATAATACTTCGTGTACTGGATGCGTCCAACGATAGCCTTCTCTCTTATGAATTTTTTCAATATAAAAATTAACTGCTGGCTTTCCATATTCATCAAAACTCCAATTATAGTTATATCGTGCTCTCGTCGTTTCTGGTTTCCAAGCATCTTCCAACTTTTGTCTCCATCCCGCTTCAAACACTTCATCTAAATCTGTACAAACACAAATATCAACATCTTTAGGAACAAGATCCAACGAGTGATTTCGGGCTACATCAAAACGCCAAGGACGAATCTCCTCAATCTTTACAATAGCGCCCATCTCTTCTAACTTTTTCTTACTTTGATCCGTTGAACCTGTATCTAATACGACAACGTAGTCAGCTTCCTTCATCGAATTCATCCATCGTTCTACAAACTTTTCCTCATTCTTGCATATCGCATAAACACATATTTTATATTTTCCCATTCTGACATCTCTCCCAATATAAAATATGTAACTATTCCGAAAAAGTGACAATAAAAACATCCATGTTAAACATTTCATGGATGTTTTTCATACAACGATACGACTAATTACTTTTTTACTCGTTGTTTTGGAATATCAAAACAATCATGAGTCAATTTGTAATAGTGTTCATCCTGCACTTCTTGTTTTGCTAATCTTTGAAAAGCTAAAACTTCTTCTTTATACATTAATAATTGACGCTTTAATTCTTCGTTATACGATTCTTCTAAATTATCTTTTTCGTCATCCTTTAAAGCAATGTGACGTGGTTCAGAATTTAACAAATTTTGATAATTAGAAAGATTTATTAGTTCTGCTTTTAAATAACCATTGACTTTATTTATTTCACTTAATTTAGCGCATAACTGATCTTTATTTTTCTCTGCTTTATTTATAACTACTCCACCTGTCACTACAGTTCCAACAAATGCGAGCATTCCTAAATTTGTTACAAGTGGTGTAAGTGGCATAAAGTAAAAGCCTGAGGTAACAAGTACTGCAATGATCAATCCAGTAATCACTTTAGATAAACGTGCAATGCGAAGATTCATACGAAATCTGTCGCGATATTTTATCTTATCTTGATTATTCTGCTCTATCTTTTGTTCGTAATATTCTATCTTGTTTCCTGTTAAAATTTTTTCTAAATTTAATTTACTCAATGGTACTTCTTGTACAATATTTCCTAAATCAGATTTTGCAAATACTACTAATTTTCCATTTTCTATTTGTATTTTGTCATACATATTATCCCTCCGCTGCTAGCATATTATAGCACAATTATTTTATTTTACAAATTTTTTCTCTCTAAAGCGAATACTAGTCATTTATTATAAATAAAAACCGTTGAAAATCAACGGTTACTTTCATCATGGTGGAGAATGTGGGACTCGAACCCGCGACCCCCTGCGTGCAAGGCAGGTGCTCTAGCCAACTGAGCTAATTCCCCATAACTATTTATGCCTTTTCAAAAGACACAAATAGATTATATCAAAGACATTATCAAATGTCAACAACTTTTTATTAATTTCCAATTTCATCGACCAAACCAAACGTATAACCTTGCGATTTCATTTCATCGATGAAGTCTCCTAAGGCTTCATAATTTCCTTTGTTCTTCGGATGTAGTAAATATATCGCACCATTGTGATATCGTTTCATCATTTCATCATACGCCTTTTCTTTCGTTACTGTATAATCGAAATCATAGTGATCTGCACTCCAAAAATATGTACGATATCCCATATCAGATACAATTTTCAAACTTCGATAACTCCACTCTCCAGCAGGTTCACGATATACTTTCCCCATTTCCTTACCTGTCATCTTATAAAAAGCTTCCTCATTTTTTTGAATTTGCTTTTTAAATTCATCGAAGTTTTCACGTGTTGCTAATGTTGGCATCTTTTTATGATCTGCTGTATGATTTCCCACTAGATGTCCTTCTTTTACCATACGCTTTAAAACCTCTTTATTGTGAATAATATAATTATGACACAGGAAGAATGTTGCTTTTACATTCTTTTCTTTTAATACGTCAAGAATTTCATTAATATAAGTATCATTCGATCCTTCATCAAATGTTAAATATATTCTCTTTTCATCTTCTCCCATAAAATATGTATTATACTTTTTTAATTCATTGATATCTGCTCCACCTAATGGCCGATTATGATCTTTCTTGTTATCTGTCCACCATCCTCGCAGTGTATTATCGATATTATCATACTCATTGAGATATCGGAAATTTGATGAAATCACATGGACCGTTCGTGTCACAGTCGTCATATTCTTACTGCTATCTGATACCTGATAAGTAATTCGATACTTTCCAATTTTATCAGGGTTCACAGTACCAGAAACTTTTACTTTATCGGTAATTGTTCCATCTATATTATCGAGTGCATGATATCCAGGTTCTTTATATTTGCTTCCTTGATTTAAAACCATATAAGAAACCCCTTTTAAAACGATCTGTGGTTTTTTTTCATCTGCTACAACTACTATTCTTTTTTTATAGCGAGCAATCCCTAAAAAATTTCTCGTTTTATAACATACATAATAAGTACCACTCTTTTTTGTATTAATATTATCCGTCATCTGAATTTCGAGATGTTTTCCAAAGAAACTAGCAGATGCTCCAAACTCTTCATACGGTTCGTTTAATCGAATCCATACTTTTTTATCCCCATGAATTTCAATTCGGATAAATAAATAACTTGCAATCCATAATCCCCATATGACGAGCAAACAAATCAATATTTTCTTTTTCATACATCAACCTTCTCACTACTTCATTTTATTTCTTTGAAGATGAATGTATGAAAAAAGAGAAATTTATTTTCTCTTTTTTATATCAAATATAATAATTACTAATGCACTTAATAGTCCAATCCCACTAAGGAACACTCCCGTTCTAAACCAAGGAGATTGATACTCTAGTGTGACTGTATGAGTTCCTTCTTCGATTGGAAATCCTACAAATCCCTTATTTACCATTTCATACTCTACTTCTTTTCCATCGACAAGAACAGTAAATCCTTCATCGTATGGAATACTTGTTGTAAAATATCCGTCTTGTTTTGCTGTGACTTTTCCCGTTAAGACATCACCTTTTGATTTGTCTGTATTTAGTTTCCATTCATCTTTTGACTTCTTCACATCTTTTATATCATTATAATCTAATTCATATACATGAATATTTTCTAAATCATAACTACCTGGATCAAATCCGATCGTAAGCGTTGCTGTAGCTTTCGATGAAGAAATCACATATTTAAATGTATCATTGTGATTCTGATAAAGCCAATCAGAACAAGTCAATTTATTTTTGACTTGGTTGATCGTAATTCGAAGATCACCAACACTACAATCAGGTTGATTTTTTACATCGAAAGAAATAATTAAAATTTTATTTTTCAAAGAGTGATCTAATTTCAATTGCATCATACTAGTTTCTGATACATCTATGTGGTATCCTTGATCAGTCTTTCGATAATCGATACCACTTTCAATATATTTTGGAGTTGTCTGTAAATCGATTTCTTTGATATGTGTCTCATATTGATCATTACTGCTATTTTTCGTCACAGTCTGATTTAATAATACTTCATCTTTATATGGAAATTCAATTTTATCAAACACTTCTTCATTCAAAGTTTGATAAGATACATATCCAATCGGCAAAACATTCGCATTTTTATATATCGATGTTTCTCCTTCTTCTCCAGCTACTTTGCGATATCCGACGGGGGCCTTTCTCTTCGTTGTAACATATTGAACTCCCATAAACATCTGATACAGAATATTATTTGTCTGTGATGTAATAAGACTATTACGATGAGATAATGGATGTTCAAACACAGAATCATAAAAATTACGATAATTTGCATTATATGTAGATGAATAGATAGACGTTTGATAATAATTATCACGATATATTTTATTGATCGTATAGAGTGGATCATCTAGTTGATTACTTCTTACAATCTTATCTTCTTTTTCTAAGACTTGATCGATTAATTCTTGTTTTTCTTTTGAAAAATAAGTATTATACTCTTCCTTTGTAACATACTGATCACTAGCATTCGCAATAATAAAGTTTGTAAATGCTACTAGTATAATCGTTCCTATGCATATCGTTCTATATCCAATTTTACTTCCGATAAAAAGAATAATCCACATAATTACAATATCGATATAGAAGAAAATTTCTTGCTCGTTTTGTATTAGCGCAAGTAAGACAATCACTGCAGTGGAAATATATAACACTTTTAAATGTAATTCTTTATTTTTAAACTTCTCTAAGAAATCAGCTAATAAAATTCCCATCAGCGGTAAAAATGGAAGTAATATCTTATCTCTTACATAAAGTGTCCCATTCAACAAATAAATAAAAATAGGAAAGACAAGTACGCATATTACTGCAATGGATAACCATTTATTTTCTCTTTTTTCAGAAAATAAATTCTCGATTAACGCAAATAAAATAACACTCGTAAACCCAAGACTATAGGTTCCATAGAGTAAACCATCTAAATTTAAATCAGGAATGAATAACGATGCTAATTGAATCGATGTTGTCTGATCAGTACGTCCATTTAAAATTGTATAAGCCGTCGGTAATAATAAAACCCCAGCCATCAAAATAGCGACTACAATAGGAATAATAAACCGAACTCCATCTTTCAAAAACTCTCGAACCGTTATCTTTTCATGAATTCGAATATATTGATAAATTCCATAAATAACCATGACAAAAATTCCAGTCACACTATAATAATAGCTCATCATAATCATCATAAATGTAGATAACATATAGATCCATTTTTTATTTGTTTTAAAATAATGATCAATTCCCATAAGGCCTAAAATTAGGAAAGGCATGTAATTGACAAACATAAAATGACGATGGAAATGAAATAAAAGACAACTGCTAAATATTACCAAAAGCGTCGTTAATAAAGAAATATTTGGTGACTTTTTATGACTCCTCATAAAATGATAAAAAAGCAATCCTGTACATAAAAATAAAACATAATTGGTTGTAATAATATAGTCTACCATCGATACCTGTGGAAAAAGATAAGAAAGCATAATAATAGGATTTAAAAGTCCATAATAAGAAAGCACATATATGTTTTGACCAGCACCGATATGAGGTGCGAAATTTGGAAATAACTCTCCCGTATCGTAGAAAAGAGTTCTCAAATATTCAGGAAAAACGACATGTTGACTAATCCAGTCCGTTTTTGATCCAAATAAAACATCACTATCTACTACTAGCCAAAATAGGAATAATACAAAAAAAATTAACAAAAATTGATATATAAGATCTTGCTTTCTTTTCATTTTTCCCCAACTTTCTATAGGCTATTATACAATAAAATGGCGGAGATTGCCACCCTCTCCAATTTGCGAAAATAAAAAATAACCATTATAATATTCATAGGAAGGTGACTCTATGAAACATGCCCTTAATCAATTGATATCTGTTCTTATCTCTATTTTGTTATTCTTAGGATGCATCGTAACTGCTGTATTATTTCAGACAAATGCTTCTTTAAAATCAAACTATATTCAAAGATCTATTCAAAGAATGACAATTACAACTACTGGAGAAAATGGAACAGTCTCATCCCCTATTTTTAGCGATACGATCAATGAAATTTATCTGGCAGCAGAAGAAAATAACATTCCAAAAGAATTTGTAGATAGCGCTTTAAATTCAACGGAAGTTAAAAACTTCTTTGGAACGATTATCGGTGAGACAATCGATCAGGTTGTCAATGGAAAAGCTTATGATCCAATTACCAAACAAGAACTGGATCAGCTTATCGAAGAAAATGTAGATAGATTCGCTCAAAATAGCGGCCAATCTTTAACAGAAGATCAAAAGAAAAAATTCGTATCCCTCGCAAAATCTTACTCACAGAAAATTATCGATTCCATCCCAACATCAGAACAAATTATAAATCACTTAGATGCGAAACTTATCGAAAATGTTCAAACAATTTCCAGTGATCATTTAAAAAACGTTTGTCTTCTATTTACTATTGCATTTGCTATTGTTCTGGTCCCATTAAAGTGGAAGCATCAAAAATGGCTATTATTCCAAGCAATTCCTGTCTTGTGTGCTAGTATTGTAATCATAGCTATCGGTTGTCTTTTGCCAGGAATGTCGGATATTTTCCTATCTGCAGAATACAGTTTAATGATCCAATTTAGCAATATTATCTTTTCTTCTATCTCTCTATCTATGCTTATCATCGCCGGAGTTATGATAGGAATAGGGATCATGGAGATTATCGTTTATTATATTTTTAAAAATATGCGACTCAAAAAGCAACAAAAAAACGGGGATCAATCTTAAGCCTCGTTTTGTTTGCATTGATATCCGTCTCGTTTGAAATACTGCTTCGTTTCCTCTAAATCAGCAGTCTGTGGAACACCTGTAATTTTTTCACTTGCTTGCCAAGGGTTGATCGACATTTTAAAACGTACTATATTTTTTTCTTGTGTTACATCAACTTTAACTCCATTTTCTTTTCTATGTTTTTCGTATAGCGTTGAAAATTGATCCATATATGCTTTTATTTGGTCTTGATGTTCTATAGCAATTGTACTTTGAATATCTACAACAGTCTTCTTTACTTTATATTTATCAAATGTAATTGCAATCTTCTCTTTTGCTTCTACACCATATGAAGTACTATTCTTTGTACAAACCAACGTCTTTTTCTGTTCACACCCACAAAGTAAAATAGCAAATCCTATCAAACACACAACCCTCTTCATAATTCCACCCTACTTACACACCTAGTATAACATGTTTTTGAAAAAAATCGAACAAAAAAGATCCATAGTAATAGCAATTTGCTATAATTTTTTAATAGAAGAAAAATATTAAGATAAATATTAAAACAAAACTCCACTATGGTAAATACAATGCTAGGATAATATAATTAAACATGATAAAATAATTACAAGAAAATATTTTAAAGGAGGAAAGTTATGGAAAATGAAAAATTAATTTTATCTGCATTCATTTCTATGATCTTTGGTTACTTTGGAGCTTGTTTTAAAATTTGGCATGAAAATAACATAAAAGCAAAAGATATTTTATTAGAGAAAGTCTATATTCCTTATATTCAAATGCTTAATTCATTTAATATAGATAATAATAATTGTTATGCGTCATTATCTAAAAGACAAAAGCACGTTTTATTTAAATTACTTTCCAAAAATAGTGTTTACTTAAATGGAAATTTGCAAACGCTAGTCGAAGACTTTCTTTTTCATTATAATAATCCTTCAACTCAAAACCAAATTGTCATGAATGACTTATACAATCAAATAACAGATAATATTTTTTCAAAGCATCAAAAATCAATCATAAAATATTATCCTATCTTAAAAAGAATCCCTAGTAAATTTAGTTACTATAAAAAAACATTAAAATTCAAACTTGATAAATTGCTTGGAAAAGGTAGATAATTTATCTTTTAAAATTAAGGTGAAAATTAATTAATAATTTTCACCCTTTTTCAATATATGGTCGGGAAGACAGGATTTGAACCTGCGACCTCTTGGTCCCGAACCAAGTGCACTACCAAGCTGTGCTACTTCCCGATAATTCAATATATATGAGAAAAGCCTTGATAACCAAGGCTTTTATTTCAAATGGTCGGGAAAACAGGATTTGAACCTGCAACCCCTTGGTCCCAAACCAAGTGCACTACCAAATTGTGCTATTTCCCGAGATGGTGCGCCCTAAGGGAGTCGAACCCCTAACCTTTAGATCCGTAGTCTAACGCTCTATCCAATTGAGCTAAGGGCGCACTCATTCATATTAATAAATATGAGATAACTGAGATAAATATGCATTTATCGGCAATTACATCATACATTATAGCACCACTTTTTATATTTTGCAATATATTTTTATCATTTCAGAAAAAAAATACACCGAAGTGTATTTATTTACAAACAACTTTATTCCCCAATAGTACCACTACTTCTTTTACTTTGTTCATATCATCATCTAATGAATATCCACTCGACATCATAGTTGTTACTCCATCTTTTGTAACAGTTACCGCTTGATCATTTTGAGTCAAATCAAAAGTTTCTGTCTCCACGAACTTATTGTCTGTCTGCTTACATGTATATTTGTATCCGTCTGCACTAATTGGTGTTTCACTTAAAGTAGCACAACGTTGCTTTTGTTGATCAAATTGAGCTTGATTTGTTGTATCTACTGTTTGATAATCTATCGTAATAATATTTTCGACCTGTTTCAATTTTCCATTGCTAGAATAAAACACACGTGACAAACTCTTAGTTACTCCTCCTGCAGTATACGTATAAATAGCAGGTAAATCATTTTCATCTGTAACATTCTCTGTTGATTCCGTTGCGTTGCAAGTTAATTTTGTATAAGCAACGGCAGTTGGTTCAGGTGTTGCTGTCGGTGTCGCAGTTGGTGTTGGAGATGCTTTTTTCTTATCCCCTTTCAAATAACTACTAATCGTAGGAAGATTAAAAATAACGATAGCCAATAATATGAATAACCCTATCAGAAAAAAGTCTACGCCTTTTTTTACTGGTTTCTCTTTATTATTTTGGTCATTATTATTATCTTGACCATTAGAAGGTTCAACCGGCGGTGTCATTTCTGCACCATTGACAGGTGGAGTTGGCATTTCTTCTACTTTCGTCTCCTGGTTTTCCTGAACAGAGTCTTGAGATTCCGATTCTGCGACCACATTCGTCGGGGACTGTATATTAGAATCTTGTTTTACTTCAGGTGCTGTCACTGGTGATGGAGTCGTGGCTGATTCTGATGTCTCATTATTCTCATCAGCAATAGGAAATCCATCAAACAAGTCCATTGACTCTGATGATGTATTATTCTCTGTAGGTTTCACTTCTGCTGGTGCAGATTCTTGTGGTGTTGGTATGTCAACAGGTCCTTGTTGTTCTGACACCTCCGGTGTTTCCGGTTTATTTTCAATAGGAGTTGCTTGTCCAGACCCTTGATCCTCGGCAATTTTAAAACCTCCGAAAACAGATGTGCTTTGATCCTGTGATTGTGGATTTGATTTGTTTGTCTGCTTTGATTCTTCCATATAACTTCCCCTTTCTATTTTATCCTATATATAATAATACCATATTTTTGCTAACAAAAAAAGAGGGAATAAAAAAAATAATACAAAATGTATTACTTCCTTATGTGGTATATATTCACATTAAAATGGTGGCTCCGAATGGAATCGAACCATCGACACAGGGATTTTCAGTCCCTTGCTCTACCGACTGAGCTACAGAGCCAAAATAAATGGCGGTCCCGACGAGAATCGAACTCGCGATCTTCTGCGTGACAGGCAGACGTGATAACCGCTACACCACGGGACCAAATTGGTTGCGGAAGCTGGATTTGAACCAACGACCTTCGGGTTATGAGCCCGACGAGCTACCAGACTGCTCCATTCCGCGATATAAATGGCGGAGAAAGAGGGATTCGAACCCCCGCGCCGTTTCCGACCTCCCGGTTTTCAAGACCGGTCCCTTCAACCAGACTTGGGTATTTCTCCAGTTGGTGCCTAAGGCCGGACTTGAACCGGCATGAGGTATAACCCTCGCAGGATTTTAAGTCCTGTGCGTCTACCTATTCCGCCACTCAGGCAACACATTGACCTGATATAAATCAGACAATTTAAATTATACAATAACTATCTTATTTTTGCAAGCTTTTTTATATGTTTTTTTTAATTCTATAAATTTCTATCCTATTTTATGCAAGCGATAGTTAAAAATAAAACAAATCCAATGGATTTGCAATATTCAAAATGGTGTCCCGCCGGAGATTCGAACTCCGGACCCTTTGATTAAAAGTCAAATGCTCTACCTACTGAGCTAGCGGAACATAATAATGGCTGCCTCGGCTAGACTCGAACTAGCGAATGCCACAGTCAAAGTGTGGTGCCTTACCGCTTGGCTACGAGGCAAATTTATGTAAAACTGGTCATAATCAGTGGTGGGGGGAAAAGGATTTGAACCTTTGAACCCGAAGGAACAGATTTACAGTCTGCCGCGTTTGACCACTTCGCTATCCCCCCATCGATGGTGCCGAAAGCAGGACTTGAACCCGCAACCTACTGATTACAAGTCAGTTGCTCTACCAATTGAGCCATTTCGGCAAAAAAATATGGTGGGCGCTATAGGACTCGAACCTATGACCCCCTGCTTGTAAGGCAGGTGCTCTAACCAACTGAGCTAAGCGCCCGTAAACCACTGGACGTAATTAAATATAACATTTATATATTTATTTGTCAATAGAATTTATTCCATTTTCCTGTTTTTTTAAATTTTCCTTAATCCAATATGGTAATTTCTTTGCTAATGTACGAAAACCAGACGTAGTTTCCTCTATTTTTCTCTTTTTTCGGCGATTTGATTTTGGTTTTTCAACACCGATATTTTTAATACTTAATTTTAAATGTGATGTCTCTTCATCGACCTCTAATATCTCTACTTTGATTACATCGCCTACTTTTACATAATCGTGGATGTCTTTCACAAAACCATGAGAAATCTCAGAAATATGGATCAATCCACTATAGTATTCATCAAAAGATACAAATACACCATAAGATTCTATTCCTGTGACCGTTCCCGTTACTATATTTCCTTTCTTATAATTTGCCATGGTTCCCACCTCTTTGTTTATTATAGCATAGATAATTATAGAAATGCAAAAGGTTGTTTACTAATTTAGAAATGTATTGTATAATTTGTAAAGGTGATGAACATGTCAGAAACAGAAAAGAAAATTATAGATGTCTTAGATCAATTAAGGCCTTTCTTAATTTCAGAAGGTGGAAATATTGAATTTATTAAATACCAGGATCATATTGTATATATACAAATGACTGGTGCTTGTTCTAACTGTGAAATGTTAGACTACACATTAAAAGATGGGATTGAATTCGCATTAAAAGAAGAGATTCCAGAAATTAAAGAAGTTGTCAATGTAAGATCTTAATCTTACATTTTTTTCTTTATCCATTCTATTTCTGGTAATAAAGTTCTTTTTAAAATAACTAAATATAGTGCTCTTAAAAATTCTTCATATTCTAAAACATGATCTACAATATCCAAAAGAGCCTTCTCTGGAACTTCTCCTGCTATAATCTTTTCATACAGATCGAAATAATAAGTAGGAAACATCATACGACAAAAAAACAATTGTAATTCGTCTTCCGATAGATTTGCCTTTTTCAAATATGATTCTATTTCCTCTAATATAGGAATTCCTTCAAAAAATCGCATCTTAAAATACTCGCTTATATCTCTGATACGAAAGTCGATGACAAAATTCAGTGGATTATAAAAATCAGATAAAGTTTGATTCTTATAAACTCTTCGATGCGCAACACAAAGGGGAGCATTCTTTTTTGATAACTGTTGAAATAACGTAATACTGTTTTCCGACAAACCTATAAAATAACCAAAACTTTCACGAACAATTGGAAACTTCTTTCCAAATTGACTTACTTGATATTCTAAATAATCAATTTTTAAAGTCCATAATTGATACCAGTCATTTCTCTTTAAAAGATCACTCTTATTTGCTTCTATTCCGTATTGTGTCAAATAAAAGCAATCATTTAATATGACCAGATCATTTTTATAAAAACGCATTTTTAAAAGCACATACGGCTTTTGATTTATAATTGTTACGACTTGATTCTGCTGATTCAAGATGATTTCATGACATAACACTCCATGCTGTAATAATTGTGTAGAAAGATGATAGACTTCCATCACTTCTTCTAAAGATAGATCAACAACGATAAATAAATAATGATCTTGCCCTATTTGAAAACGATACTGTTGATCTGCTTGGTGGATATTTTCCACATATAAGTTATAGTAATAACGAATAGCGTTTTTCATAGATCCACCTCACCTAATTTTATGCGCATCTTTTTTACTTTATGTTATCTTGTACGAGGTATCAAACATAAAAAAACATCATATTATAATATGATGTTCTTTACTTCTTCTAATTTTTTCTTTAATTGATCCACTTCCATTTGAAGTGATTCAACTTTTTCAGCCAAATCTTCAGCTTTTCGTTTTTCATCAAAATATAAAGTCTGATAGTTTGCCTCTGTTAAATCTGGTTGTACTTCAGTAGATGATTCTTGTTGTGTTGCTGCAGGTTCTATTGTTACAGAAGTTTCACGATTGTCATTTAATCCAAGTGAATCAAAACTTGGTACTTCATAAGAAGGTGATTCATTTAATGGATCGAATCCGTTGAAATTAAATGGTTGTGCTTCTTCTACTTTAGGTTCTTCTTGTACTACACTATCAACTGAAATAGGTTGTAATGGCTCTTCATCTGTCGGCTCTACTGTAGGTAACACAATAGAATCTTCTTTTGTTGATTCTTCTGGAATCATTACTTCAGACTCTGTTGTAACTGACTCTACAGGTAATTGCACTTCATTTCTCTCTAAACTTGCAAATAATTTTTTTGCTTCTTCCTTATTAGAAGTCGGTTCTATAACAGTTTCTTCCTCTTTTTTCTCCTGATGCTTTTTACCAAATAAATTTCCGAAGAAGCCTTTATGTTCTTCTGCTTTTTCTGTTGAAGTTACAACAGCATCACCAGTTGATTCCTCTACCGTTGTTTCAGATACTGGTGTCACTGGCATTTCAAAGTTTTCCCAAGATGATGTTGCATTATTATTTTCTTCACCAACATTCATTAAAGTAACATCTTTCAATTCTTCTTGTGGTAATGTAAAATTCTCAGATGTAGAAAAAACACTATCATCCGTTTCCATTTTTGGAGTTAACAAAGATTCATCTGTCGTTATATTATCTTGAGAATTTTTCAAGTTAATGCCACTTAAATCCAATTCTTCAATCGCTTCTTTATCTCCTATATTAAGTTTTGCTTCTTCAATCATTGGCTGAGGTTCTTCAACTGGAGTTGCAACTGCTGGTTCCATTGAGGCTGGCTCATATGGTTGATCAAATGAAACGTTTTCTTTTGGTGTCTCCTCTGGTGCTGGCGTAAACATTTGAAATGGGTTACTCTCTTCTACAGGAGTTTCCACTTGATTCTGTGGTTCTTCTGATACCACTTGATCAAATGTCGTTGGCGCTTCTGGAGTTTCTTGAACTAATTGTTCTAAAGAAAAATTATCTTTTGTTTCATCTTCAAACTGCTTTTGATTTGCACTTAAATAGGATACGATATTCTCTGCTAATTTAAAAACATGACGTTCTGTTAATTCTAATCCTTTTAATGTTGCCACATTTAGATCTTCTACAGAAACAGGACTTAATTCACGATTATCGCGTACGATTTGTTTCATCGTATTTTTAACATCATTCCACTCCGTAGGATTTGTAATATCCGTCGTTTTTAGTATCCCATTTTCTTCAGATATTTTTGCAGCATATAATTTTACATATCCTTGGTCGTCTATTTCATTTTTTGTATACATGAAATAATTTGTATCATTTTTTTTATAATAACGAACAACATCAACTTCCATTGGTTGTCCTAATTCTACTATTGATAATTTCCCCATTTTTATCCTCCCTTTATTCTACCTAATATTATAACTAACTTTCACAAGTATTTCAACATTTTTTTATGATTTTGTCTATTTTTATCAAGTTTTCTATTGTATAATACTATCGAGGTGATGCCGATGATTCAAAAGAAAATTGAAACTTATACCCTTTTTGCAATCAGTGTTTTTTTTATAATCATTGGTATTTTTACTTGCATCAATGGTACAACCTTAATGGAATTGATCTTATTCCTTCTATCTATTGGTATTTCTTTTCGTGCTGTTCTTCAACTTATAATGATTTTAATAAAACGACGCGGAAAAATTGCGGCTACGCTTGTTGAAAGTGGTGTTCAACTATTATTTGCCACTTTTATTCAATATCAAACCCCATTTATATTAAAAAGTCTTACTGTTGTTTTTGGGTTTTATATTCTCGTCATGAGTGCCTTACATTTCATCAACTATGTCATATATTTTAAATATCATATTCGTGGTAGTTTTAGTGTTCTATGCAAAGGAATCGCAACTCTCATTTTCGCAATTCTTCTCATTTATAAACCTACGGATAATATGAAATATGCTGAAATCGTCATTGGAATCTATCTAATCTTCTTAGGAATTTCTTATTTTATCGATTTCATTCAAATGATCTTACCTACTACAATAACAAACCGAATGAAAGAAAGAATCAAAGTGTCACTCCCATTATTATTTACAGCTTTCATTCCCCAAAAACTACTATCTCGTATTAATGACATGTTGGAAGTAGAACATGATACAAAACATTTTAACGCAAGCAAATCTAATTCAACTCCAGATATTGAAGTTATCATCCACCTTGCCAAAAACGGATCTGCCGCGATGGGACATGTAGAAGTTGCTTTCGAAAACAAAATATACTCCTACGGAAATTACAATCGGCACTCTAGAAAGCTATTCGACTCAATTGGGGACGGAATTATATGCATTGCCGACAAAGAAAAATATATCCATTACGCGATCGAAAATAAAAATCGCTATCTCGTCATCTTTGGACTTTCTTTAACATCTGAGCAAAAACAAAAAGTACAAAAAAGAATTCAGGATTTAATATCGACAGATACCGAAGATTATTATCCCGATTTACAATTATACGAAATGGGAAAAATTCCCAATGGTGACTTTAATGACATGTCTAGCGATCTCTATAAACTAGCCAATGCTAAGTTCAAAAGAATTACACGTGGAAAACACAAAAAGTTTTTCGTCTTAAAAACGAATTGTGCCATGATCGTGGACTATATCTTGGATTCTCTAGGAAAAGGTGTCCTTGCAATTAACGGAATTATTACTCCAGGAACTTACTACGATTATTTAAATAAAGAATTTCTAATCAATTCCAGCAATGTAATTACTAGAAAAGTATATACCAAAGAAACATTATGAAACAATCGACTTCGTTTCTACATGTTTCTTTTTTTGTATTTCTCTGATAAACGAAGAAACTCTGTATTTCGGATATAATATATACACTTTATGTTTTGTTCGCGTAAGTGCAACATAAAATAACCGTCTTTCTTCCATCAGCTGTTCTTTCTTATTCCCCTGTCTTAATATCTGATCAATTCTATCTGCTTCTACTTCTGTTGGAAATCCGTATCTTCCTTTACTAGCATTCAAGAGAATTACCTCGTCAAATCCTAACCCTTTTGCCTGATGAACTGTATAAAAAATAAATTCTAATGTTGGATAGTTCTCGCAAAATATCCGTTCTTCTTTCTTTACAAACAACTCCGTTTCCCATATTAATTTTTCATCGAATTGATATCTTCCTAAAAATAAAATTGAGGCATTCTTATGACATAGATAAATTTCCTTTAATATATGACGCAATATGGAAGTGATATCTCCTTGATAGGGAAAAAGAACAATAGGAAAATTTTCGCGACGAGACGACCGCAATTTCTTTTTTAATTGCAATTTATTTTCCATGATAAATTCTCCTGCGATCGTAATCAATTGTTGACTGTTTCGGTAAGTATTCACAATGTAAAACACTTCCATACCATATGGATAGTTCATCTGGTCAAAGAAAAATCTCACATCGGATCCTGCAAATGAGTATATCGCTTGAAAATCATCTCCTACACATACAGTCTTAACTTGCAATCGCTCCATTAAAATTCGTATTAACTGATAACGAATTTTAGAAATATCTTGAAATTCATCGACAAATACATATTCATAAGGAAATTCTATTTCTCGTTTCATTAAAATATCTTGTGCCTTTTGAATCATCTGTGAAAATGTAATCAGATCATTTTCTTTTAA
>artificially_reared_2__coassemble_679_pt1 | contig 15943 bp, 13 predicted proteins | sample artificially_reared_2__metabat2_low_PE_043 | metagenome-assembled genome bin artificially_reared_2
TAGATAGTTTACTAGAAAAAGTTAATGTATTATTAATTGGTGGAGGAATGGCATTTACATTCTTAAAGGCACAAGGATACGAAATTGGAAAATCTTTATTAGATGAGGAATCTATTTCGTTTTGTGAAAAAATGTTAAAAGAACATAAAGATAAATTAGTCTTGCCTGTCGATGTTGTTTGCGGTACATCTGTTGAGATAGATCAAGTTTCAAGATGCACCATGGTAGATAAAATGAATTCTGATGATATGGGATTAGATATCGGAGAGAAAACGATTGAGACATTTAGACCGTTTTTAGAAAATAGTAAGACGGTTATATGGAATGGTCCAGTTGGATTGTTTGAATTATCAAGCTTTTCTCTTGGAACGAAGAAATTATGTGATATAATAGCAACGAGTGGTGCCAAAACAATTATTGGCGGTGGAGATACAGCAGCTGCAGTCATTGGTTTTGGATATCAAGATCGAGTCACACACATCTCTACTGGTGGTGGAGCATCATTAGAATTACTCGAAGGGAAAGTGCTTCCAGGAATCGATTGTATCGAGGAGGCTTAAAAGAAAAGAGGTATCGGTATGAATCGTAAAGAGAAAAAGAAAACGACTTTAAATTTATTTATACTACTGATATTTACTGGGATCGTATTATATTTTTCTTTGAAAGATAATTTTGAGGAGATCGTATCTCAAATACTAACGATTCATCCACTTTGGTTTTTAGTCGGTGTAGGACTAGTTTTTGCTTATTTATTCTTACGCAGTGTTGAAATATGTTGTACGATACAGAAGTTTAAACCAAGCTATACTTTTCGTAAAGCGTTTCGTTTAATGCTAGTGACACAATTTTTTAATGCAGTGACACCATTTTCTTCCGGTGGACAACCTTTTCAGGTGTATACATTAAAAAAAGACGGACTTCGTGTTACTGATGGGACGAATGTCATTATTCAAAATTTTATCGTCTATCAAGTAGCACTCGTCATTTTGGGAGTAATGGCAATTGCTGGGAATTATTTCTTTCATATATTTAAAGAAGTTGGGTTATTAAAAGAACTTGTAACTTTGGGTTTTATAATTAACACACTTGTTGTCGTAGGCCTTTTTATCATCGCTTTTGCTCGCAAATTTAACCATAAAATAACGAATCTAGGAATTCGTATTTTATACCGTCTTCACTTAATTAAAGATAAAGAAAAGCAATTAAAAAAATGGGAAGAGTCAATTGAACAATTTCATCATGGAGCAAAATTGTTAATGACAAATAAATGGTTGTTTGTTCGGTCTATTTTTCTTAATTTTGTCGCTCTTGTTTGTCTTTATCTTGTTCCAGTTGCCTTATTATATGGTATGGGAGATTATCATAGTTTCGATGGACTTTTATCTGTTGTTGCGAGTGCTTATGTTATGTTGATGGGATCTTTTGTGCCAATTCCGGGTGGTACCGGGGGACTCGAATATGGATTCATTGCATTTTTTGGTAACTTTGTAAAAGGTAGTAAGTTGAATGCACTAATGTTATTATGGAGATTTTTAACATATTATTTAGGTATGTTTTTAGGAGCAATTACATTAAATTTAAAGAAGAAGGAGAATTAGTATGAGAATAGGGATTTTTACAGATACCTATCCTCCATTTATCAATGGAGTATCTACAAGTATTGTGATGTTAGAGCATGCTTTAGAAGAAAAAGGACACGAAGTATTTATCGTTACAGTAAACAACGAAAATATGTCTTATAAGTACGAAAATGAAAATAAGATTATTCGAATTCCAGGAATTCCAATTGGAATTTACGATTATCGTTTAAGTGGAGTTTATCCGATTCGTGCGGTGGAAAAAATTAAAAAATGGAATTTAGATATCATTCATTCTCATACAGAATTTGGGATTGGAACATTCGCTCGTATTATGGCACATCAATTAGATATTCCTCTTGTCCATACATATCATACGATGTATGAAGATTATGTACACTATATAACGAAGGGGTATTTTAATCGAGCAAGTAAAAAAATTGTCGAGTATTTGACGAAATTTTATTGTGACAAAACTGCGACAGAATTGATTGTACCAACGAAGAAGGCCTATGATCTTTTTAAAGAAAAATATAGGGTAGATCGCAATGTTCACATTGTTCCGACAGGAATTGAAATTAGTCGTTTCTATAAGGAAAACTATAAGAAGAAGGATATCACCGCATTGCGTAAAAAATTAGAAATCGGTCCTGACGACTTTGTCATTTTATTTGTTGGAAGATTAGGGCATGAAAAGAGTGTTGATCTTTTAATCGAAGGACAAGTGGGACTTTTAAAAACAGATCCACATTGTAAGTTAGTTATTATTGGTGACGGTCCAGATGCAGGAGATTATAAAGAGCTTGCGAGAAAACTGCGCGTACAAGATAGTGTGATCTTTACTGGAAAAGTTCCTTGGGAGGAAGTTCCAAAATACTATCAATTAGCAGATGTGTTTGCAACAGCATCCCGTACTGAGACTCAGGGACTTACTGTAATCGAGGCGATGGCAGCAAGTGTTCCAGTAGTAGCTGCAGATGACGATAGTTTTCGAAATGTCGTGATCGATGATTTAAATGGATATTTGTTTGCAAATAAAAAAGAATATAAAAAGTATGTGCGTAAATTAATGGGAGATCCAAATTTAAAAAAGCGAATGAGTGATCAAGCTAGAATTAGTGCGGAGCCTCATTCAGCAAAATATTTTGCAGAAAAAGTGCTAGACGTATATCAAACTGCACTTGAAGGTAGTGGTGCACATAAGAGAAACTTTTTTGGAAAAGCAAAAGATGTGGTAAAGAAGGGATTTTATGGAAAATAAAAAATATATGATCGGCAACATGAAGATGAATCTTACTTTTGAAGAAGTAGAACGTTACTTTAATGTATTGGGAACGAAAGCACGTTCTAGTCAAGTTATTTTTTGTCCTACTTATTTATATGTTCCATATTTTATAGAACAAGGATTTGAGACAGCTGTTCAAAATACTGCTCAATATGATAGTGGAGCTTACACTGGTGAAGTTTCTCCAGTTCAAGCAGCTAGTATTGGATGTAGTTACACGATACTCGGGCATAGTGAACGTCGTATGTACTTTCATGAAACGGATGATATTGTTTCTGAGAAAGTAAAAAGAGCATTGGCTGCAGGACTTTCGGTAATTCTCTGTGTAGGAGAAAGTGATGAAGAAGAAAAAAGTGGAAATACAGAAGAAGTTTTAAAAAGAGAACTTACGGCTGTATTTTCTAAATTGACAGAGGAAGAATCATCTCGTGTGATCGTTGCTTACGAGCCTATTTGGGCGATTGGAACAGGAAGAGTTCCGACGAATGAGCAGATATGGGAAGTTGCTTCCGATATTCAAAAGATATTGAAACAAATGAATATTTTGAATGTACCTATTTTATATGGTGGCAGTGTCAATGAAGGAAATATTGAAACATTGAATCAAATCGATAATATATCAGGTTTTCTCGTTGGTGGAGCTTGTTTAAAGCCAGAACAATTTTTGCATATGATAGAAGTCGTCTTATAGAGACGACTTTTCTTTCTTTTATTCGACAAAAAACGACAAAAGAAGTCAATTTCTACTCTAGGCAAATGGCTTAGGAAAAGAGTATAATAAAAATACGTGAGGCAGTACATAAAGGAAGAAGAGGGAAGATGAAATGAAAAAAATAAAAGTACTCATGGTTGATGATAATGTAAATTTAGTAGGAATGGTAAAGGAGTATTTTAAAAATCACGATGTGATATCGATAGATTATACTGCGAATGACGGATTAGAGGGTATGAAAATGATTGAGGAATATAAAGATGAGATAGATGCAATCATTTTAGATTTGATCATGCCAAATAAAGATGGAATGTATGTTTTAGAAACGATGAAATCAAGAAAGATAACTCTTCCAGTGATTGTTGCAACAAGTTATAATGCAAGTGATGTAATTCGTGAGGTTTCAGAATATGGAGTAAATTATTTTATTTTGAAACCATTTGAATTATCCGATCTAGAAAAGAGAATACTAGATATCAATAAAAAGAAAAAGAAAGAATCAAAAAATATTGATTTCTATCATAATAATTTGCAAATATCGATTACTAAAATTTTACACGAACTGGGAATTCCATCTCATATTAAAGGATATCAATATATTAGGGAAGCTATCGGAATTATCTATGAACATCCTGAGACGATCGGAGGAATTACGAAAGAATTATATCCTGAGATTGCCGAAAAATTTGATACGACTGTGTCACGCGTTGAAAGGGCAATCCGCCATGCGATCGAAGTGAGTTGGAATCGAGCTAATTGGTCATTGATGGAAGAAATTTTTGGCAATAGTGTCGATATCGATAAGGCAAAGCCAACAAACTCGGAGTTTATCGTGACAATTGCAGATAAGTTAAAATTAGAATTTCATAAAGTGGGAAGTTTATCATAAGCCTAGATGGGCTTTTTTTATTTTTCCTATAGCATTATCATAACCTCATCTATTATCTTCAATTTTTGTAAGAAGTGTAAGATACGAGGAATACACTTCTTTTTTTTTGAAATTTATGGTATGATGATATAAATAATAAGGGTGACGCGTATGAAGATAGTACTTTATTTGCAAGATAAAAAAATTGAATTTTTACTACCACAACAAGTTTCTGGTAGTTTTAGGTTTGATGCAAACACGGAAGAAGAGAGCAAATTGATCTATGTAGAAGCACAAGATGGCAAATGGATGCTGTGTAGTACTTCTGACGTTCGAATCATGAGTCAAAATCAATATATAGATATGACCGTGTTGGAGCCAAATCAATTTTATATATTAAAAAGAGAGAATCAGAACTATTTTATCTACGCGCAAGAAATTTCTTTTCCTGGATTTCAATTATATACTTTTCAAAAAGATGTTCAAATTACAATCGGAAACCAACAAAATTGTGGTATTCAATATTTAGTACCTTATTTACAAGGAGAATTTGCAAAGATTTATTATCGTGATAATCAATTAGTAGTAGAGCGTAGTGGTAAAGGAAATATTTATATAAATCAAATTGCGTTGAGGAATAATATTTATTATATTAAGCCTGGGGATGCGTTAGATATTTACGGATTGCAGATGATCTTCTTAAACGGAATGATGTTTATTCGCAAATTAGAACAGAAGATTATTGTCAATTTGGCATTGAGCAAGTTGCAAGAATATCAGTTTTTGCAAGATGATGCTCCTCAAAATATAGAAGTAAAAAGTCTAGAACTATATTCGAAAAATTCTTATTTTTCTAAACCTCCTCGTCTTAGAAGAATGATTCATACAAAAGAAATTAAGTTAAGCGCTCCACCTCGAGATGATAGCAAAGACGAAATGCCTATCGCATTGGTTGTCGGTCCAATGTTGACGATGGGAGTTATGTCAGGAACGATGTTGTTAAATACTCTAATGCGTATTTCTTCTCATGAAGCAACATGGGCTTCTTCATGGCCGCAACTTGTAACGAGTGGTGCGATGCTAATTTCTATGATTGTATGGCCATTGGTAACACAGGCTTATAATCGTAGGATGAAAAAGAAAAGACGGTTGGAAACGATCGATAAATATACCAAATATTTAAACGAAAAAAGAGAAGAGTTAACACTAGAAGCCAAATTGCAGAAAGAAATATTGTTTGAAAATTTATTAACAGTAGATGAATGTTTGAACATTATTCAACATCAAGGAATCAATTTTTGGGATAAACGAATTGATCAAAGTGATTTTTTAGTGACAAGACTAGGAATAGGAAACGAAAAACTAGATGTGAAAATTGAATATCCTGATGAAGGATTCACTGTAGACGAAGATGATCTTCGAAAACAGGCCGATCAACTAGTGGAAGACTTTAAGTATTTGCCAAGAGTTCCAATTGGCTATTCTTTCTATCAAAATAAGACGACGGCTGTTATGGGATCAGATTATAAAGTGACACATTTTATGCATAATATATTATTGCAACTTATGACATTTTATAGTTATGAAGATGTAAAAATAGTTCTTTTTACGAACCGAGAAAGGAAGTCGCAGTGGAGTTATTTAAGATATTTAAAGCACTGTTTTAACAATGAAGAGACTGTTCGTTTTTTCGCAGACGATTTAGAAAGTGCGAAAGATGTTGCTGATTATTTACAATTGGAGTATCACAATCGGATGCAACAAAAAGAGGAGAATAATTCTACTAGCCTCAAACCTTATTATTTTATCGTTGTTGATGATTATGACCAAATTCGTTATCATGAACTGATAAAACAAATTACGGAGTCCGATGATAATTTAGGTTTTAGTCTCGTCATTTTAGAAAATCGATTGAGTAAACTTCCGAGTAAATGTAATAATTTTATCTCTGTTGGGGAAAATAGTTGTGGAATATTAAAAAATTCTTACGAAGATCAAGAACAAGTCGTTTTTAACGATGAGATTAACTATAATATTGACATGATGGCAATCGTTAAAAGATTATCTAATATTCCAATCGAATTTGAAGATGGCGTCTCATCAATTCCTGATTCAATTTCTTTCTTAGAGATGGAAAAAGTAGGAAAAGTAGAACAATTGAATGTTCTAAATCGTTGGAATACAAACGATTCAACGACGAGTTTAAAAGCAGAAGTAGGAGTGGATAGCCAGGAAAATCTAATGTATTTAGATCTTCATGAAAAGGCACACGGACCACATGGTTTAATTGCCGGGATGACTGGTAGTGGTAAATCAGAATTTATTATTACATATATTTTGTCTATGGCAATCAATTATAGTCCAGATGATGTTGCTTTTATTCTAATTGATTATAAAGGTGGTGGACTGGCATTTGCATTTGAAAATAAGTCATCTAATATTGTTTTACCACATTTAGCAGGTACGATTACCAATCTAGATAAAGCGGAATTGAATCGTACATTGGTTAGTATCGACAGTGAGATTAAAAGAAGACAGAAAATTTTTAACGAAGCAAGGGAAAAACTTGGAGAGAGTACAATTGATATTTACAAATACCAAAGTTTTTACAAAGAAGGAAAGTTATCGGAACCGATACCACACCTTTTCATTATCTGTGATGAGTTTGCAGAACTAAAAGTACAGCAACCAGAGTTTATGGATAATTTAATTAGTGTTGCTCGTATTGGACGTAGTTTGGGAATACATCTGATCTTAGCGACACAAAAACCGAGTGGAGTGGTAAATGATCAAATTTGGTCTAATACAAAATTTCGCGTTTGCTTAAAAGTTCAAGATGAATCTGATAGTAAAGAGGTTTTGAAAGTTCCAGATGCTGCTTACTTGAGACAGACGGGAAGATTTTATTTAGAGGTTGGATATAATGAGTTTTTTGCATTAGGACAATCTGCTTGGTGTGGAGATAAATATTATCCTTCCGAGCGTATTATCAAACATATTGATCATAGTGTTGATTTTATAGATGAAAGCGGGAATGATATTAAGACTGCTCAAATTTCTAGTGGAGTCGTAAAACAAGCGATGGGAGATCAATTGACTGCAATTTTAAATGTGGTGATATCAGTAGCTAATCAAGTAAATAAACACGCTAGAAAACTATGGCTGGAAAATATTTCTGATTTTATCTTAGAGGAGGCTTTGAGTAGGAAATACCATGTAGAGTTTTCTCTCGATGTACCACGTGCAGTTATTGGAGAATATGATGCTCCAGAGCAACAAAAACAAGGTGTTGTTATATATGATTATTTAAAAGATGGAAATACTATTATCTATGGTACAGATGGAATGGAAAGAGAGTTATTCTTAAATACACTGTTATATTCTACAATGAAGCATTATTCTTCATCAAAAGTTCAATTTTATATGATTGACTATGGATCTGAATCGATGAGAAATTACCTTTCATCTCCTCATGTAGGAGGAATTGTATTCGCATCAGAAGATGAAAAATACTATAACTTACTGAAAATGCTTCGTGAAGAAATTCAAGATCGAAAGCGTATTTTACGTGACTATGGTGGAGATTATCGTAATTATTTAGATGCTAAAAAAGAAGATGTACCAATACAGGCAATCATTATCAATAATTTTGACTCTATCTATGAGAATCATCCTGATATTTATGAATTATTACCAGAATTAGTGCGTGATTCAGAACGGTATGGAATTGTATTTATTTTCACAGTGAATTCAGTTAACTCTCTTCCAAGTAAAATTGCGCAAAATTGTAAGAATCTTTACGCTTTCCATGTAAAAGATAGTGATGAGTATACTTCAATTTTCAGCCAAAGAACACGAGTGACACCACGGGATGTCATTGGAAGAGGGTTATTAAATATAGATGGCATTCACGAATTTCAAGTAGCGAATGTCTTTAATGCAGAAGAGAATCGTCATGTAAAACTTATGGAATTTTTAGAAGAACAGAAGACAAAAAACGAAGTAGTAGCGAAACGAATTCCAACGCTTCCAGATGTGATTACTCTAACGGATATTCAAGAATATATTACGAATATTCACCGTGTTCCGATTGGTATTATGAAAAGTGATTTGCAAGTTTGTTATGTCGATTATTTAAGTAATTTAGGAAACATTGTAACGTCGTTGAAGTTAGAAAACACAATGCATTTTATCTGTAGCTTGTCTATGATTTTAGAGCAAATGAAAGGTGTTCATACTATGCTTTGGGATCCTACTGCTAGCTTAATGAACTATAGCAAGTGTTTTTATCAATATTATCATCAGAGTTTCAATGAGATGTTAGAGGAATTCATTGCCTCTTTGGAACAATCTAGCAAATTAGAGACTAAACCACAGTTAGTGATCTTTATATACGATTTTGATAAGTGGGTGTCAAAGATAAATGATACCAGTCGTCTTTCTACTTTTGCACAAAAGTTAAGAGAATACGAAAATGTATCTGTGATTATTGCCGACGCCGCAACAAAAATAAAAAAATATGTATTTGAACCATGGTTTACAAGTATCTTTAATGTAAATCAAGGGGTATGGATCGGCAGAGGTATTTCAGATCAGGGGTTATTGCATTTATCAAATGTAACTCGTGAGATGACGGCAAATTATAAAAATGATATGGGATATTTTGTCGATGATGGATTAGCAACTTTATGTAAGTGGATTGATTTTCTCACGTCGGATGAAGTAGGTGAAGAAGATGAAAAATAAAGTATTGATTCGATTAACTGTTCCAGAGCTAAATCAAAGCTTTGACGTATTTATTCCCGTCAATGAGGTGGTTTGGAGATTAAAAATATTGCTATCTAAATCTGTTTCTGATTTGAGTAGTTTTTCTCTACCTGAACAGCTTCAATATGCCCTTTTAAATAAAGATAGTGGTAGGGTATATAAAAACAACGAATTAGTTCTGGATACTGATATTCGAAATGGAACCGAATTATTTTTAGTTTCTTATCAACAGCTGATGTAAACAAATGTCAATGACGATTGACATTTAAAAGGAGTTATATTACCATAAAATTAGATAGGATACTATCGAAGGGAGGAATGAATATGGCATTAACTGGATTTAATCCTGATGTAGTAAATTCATCTATCAACTCTGTAAAAGCAGCATATGAAAATTTGATTCACGCATTAGGAGATGATATGCAGAATCGTTTTGTAAATGGAATGGCAGATAAATGGGCTTGTAATCAAGCGCAAACGTTCTTTAACAATTCGTTTAAACCTGCAATCGATAATTTAATTATGAGTTCAAATTCAATTTTTGAAAGTGTGGTTGCATCTATGAATAGTGCTGGACAAGCATGGGCAATGCAGACTGACTCGTCTTATTCACCACAATCATTTTCTGCAATTACTAAAACGATGGATACGAGTGTGATTCGTGAAAACATTGGTGGAGTGAGGGGAATTGATTTATCTTCTGCAACGACAGTAGCAAATCAATTGACTTCTATCGCGGATTCTGCAAAATCAGCACTGACTAGCGCACAACAAGCAGTACAAAATTGTGGATTTATTGGCGGAAATCAAGCAAGTAACTTAATCAATTCACTTGGAGTGATTAAAACCAAAATTGATAATGCAACTCAAGAAATTTCAAATCAATCAAAAACTGCAATCAACAATACAGTTGAAAGTTACTCTGATACAGAAGGAAAAGTATCACAAGCATTTTCTTCTGAAGGATAATATAATATAGGAAATACCAGGTGGTAATATGGAAATTCATATTGATAAGTTAAAAACAACGGTATTACAATTAGATCATGCAATAGAAGAATATGAAGAAATTTATATGAATTTTTATCATGTAGTTTCTTCTTCTTCTTTTTTTTGGAATGATGAGCGATCAAAGAAATTTTTTGAGATGATGTATATTGAAAAGAATCAAGTGAAGCAATCAGTTGATGAATTGAAAGTATTGAGAGATATCTATCGTGAAATAATTACGAATTATGAAGAAATAGGGAACCGCATTCGAGTGCAGTTACAAGAAAAGAATAGTGTAGTGAAATATTTTGATCAATATTTAGAACAAGTTCAACAATGCCTTAACATATGTCAAAGTGTCCCTCTTGATGTTTATCCTTTGGAAGCCTCACTTATTGTGAAAGAGAAGTCTCAACTTTCAATATTATACCGTGAAGTAGAAGAAGTAAAAGAACAATTTATAATTCTATTTGATAAGATACAGGAAATTGAGAATAATATAAACAAGAAAATTTCGAAGTTTCAAGTACAAAAAATATTAGAAACGGAAGAGGAATATTAGTATGAATCAATTTGTAGACGAAGTAAAATTAGAAACAGCAATTGGAAAATTAAAGATGTATCACAAAGAAGAATCTATGGTTTTTGATACAACTTCAAAATTGTTAAGAGAATTAACTGATTATTATAAGACAAATTCTACATCTTTGTTAGAAACAATAAGTGATGAATTTATTTCGAAGTTCAAGACGATTCAAAAAAATCAAAATTATGGTATATCAGTTATGGAAAAAACTTTAACAGGGTATAGAGAAACGAAAAAGAAAGTCGAGCACAAGTTAGGAGATATGATGTAAGATGAATAGTGAGGAGTTAGAACGTAAGCAAAAGTATCAATGGCTTTTAAAACAAATGAAACAACTCGAGAAACATCTAGATTTATTAGATGATCAACATCAATTAGCGAGAAGACAAGTGGAGAAGAATGCTGCCATTGATCAACATATTGCTTTTGACGATCAATTTGAGACGATTCAAGGGTTGGAACAAGATATAAAACAAAGACTAGTGTATGAGATAATACCGACGATTTCTAAAAATTTGTAAGGAGGTTAAAATATGGCTGACAAAATTAAAACATCTTTATCTGGAAATGTTAATTTAAATTATAATGCGAATGTAAAATCAGCGAGTCATATCAATGTACATGCGATTGAAAAACCTAAATCGAATAAAGAAGTTGAAGAGATTTCTTTGAATGTGGATCTTTTAAAAACGAAAGAAGAAAAAGCCGTCGAAGCCTTAGCAAATGCTAATTTAGGAACTGTAACAATTGATATGATAGAATCTTATAACGGAAATGTCATTAAATTAAAAAATGGAGCTCAGATTACATTTGGTGGTCCAATATTCTTTACAAACTATGATCAGCAATTTGCATCGGGTAAGATTATCGATTCTTTAGGAAATGAATATACTTTTTTTTCTAATAGAATTCAAGGGAAAAACGATATAGCGACGGATCTTTCTAAAATTAGTAGCACGATTCAAAGTAACCAGTATATTGAAGAACTATTAAATTCAGGCTTTAAAAATGCGACAAAAGAAGAAAAAGATGCTTTCATTAAGCAAATTCAAAATAACTTTTCATTGTACGAGGAAAGTATGAAACAAATCTTGGAGCAATATTACGGAAGAGAAAAAGAATTCTCTGAAAAATTTGGATTTCCTCTTTATATATTAGGAACTGATGGTACTGTGCGAATGAATTATGAAACTTTAGCTGTATATCTTGCTAAAATTTTATGGTGTGACTATTATGGTTTTACAGATTTAAAAGAAGTTAATAAAACGGAATTGCAATTAAGACCAGAGGCGGGTAATCAACTGATTCAATGGATGCCAGATGGTACAATTGGTATCAATAGTACAAATTATCCTATTACTTCTCTTGATGAATGGAATAATCAAATTTCTAATTTTTACGGAGGAGGAAACTTGGTAGGACAATGCACATGGTTTGCGTCCAGAAGATATTATCAGACACATGGTGTAATTCCTGTTGAAAATGGACATGCTGGTACATGGCTTTCTAAAGCAGATCCTAATCATATTAGTTCTACTCCAAAAAAACATTCTGTTATGGTTTTAGGATCTGGAGATCAATATGGTCATGTCGCGTTTGTTGAAGATGTGAAATATGATGCAGCTGGAAATGTCACGTCGATTACGATTTCTGAAGGAAATGTTGGGGGAAGTGGAGATAATACAGGGCCAACGATCGCACATGCCAAAGAAATGACACGAGTTAAAACATATAGTAGTGTCCAAGAGTATGCTGGATCGCTTGGATTAAGTGTGAAAGGGTATATATATTAGAAATAAACTCATTTTAAAAGGAGTTTATTTTTTTGTTTCAAATGTGATAGAAATGTGATAGAATGATTATAGTAGTATTAGGGTATATGTGACTTCTAGCATATGTACAAAATTTGTAGAAAAAGGAGTATTCTTATGGGTGAGAAGAGAAAAAAGAATGAAAAAGTGACGCTAGTTAACTTAGAGACGTCAGCAATTCAAGAGGAGAGATTAGAAGCATTAGAACAACATGAGGAGATAGTACAAGAAGATGAAAAAGAAACAAAGGTAATGGAAAATAACACTGTTTCTGAAACTACATCAAACGAGCCAAAGGAACAAAATAAAAAGGTTGGTGACTTTGGAAAACATCAGAAGAAATTTATTTGGATTACGATATTAGGGGCAATTTGTATCGCCCTTGGAATTTTTATTTATTATTTTCATTTTGATAAGAAAGCGATGTTTGTAAGAGCGACAACGCAAATGCAAGATCGTTTGGAGTATTTGTATCAACCACTTTTAAAACATACTTCAGAGCCAAGGAAATCATATACGGTAAGTGGAAAGGCAAATCTTACTATCAAGTCTGATGTTTTTGCTATGATGGCATCACAGGATCCTACCTATGCAATGTATCAAACGTTAATTTCTAATTTAAATAAGATGGAGCACCAATATACTTACCAAGTGGATCAAGACAAAGAAGAAATGGTATTAGACTGGAATACAACATTAAATCAGTCTGAGTTTTTCAACATGACATTTGTAAATCAAAATAAAAAAGGATATGTATTACTAAAAGGTATTTATGATTATTATCTCGATACAGGGGAGTTTAATTTATTTGAGACGATGAATCAATCAACAGATGTTGAGGATCAAAAATACTTATATAACTTTATCGTAGATGCAGTAAAAAAACATTTAAAATCAGATTATTTTATTAAGACAAAAACGGAAGTCACAATCGATGGCAAAAAGCAAAATGTAGATAAGATTTCATTGGTGTTAGATTCCCATAATACGAGTGAAATTATGGCAGCTGTGATCGAAGATATGAAAGCTGATAAAAAAGCTAACGATATTATGAATTCGCTTTATCCAGAGTTTGAAGCGTATGAACCAAAAATTCAACAAACGAAAGCAAAAGAAACGAAAATTTTAGTATCTGCATATACGAAAGGATTGATGTCTTCCGCAGTACAATACGATCTTTCTATTGTAGAATGGGTGACAGATTATGATGATTTTGATTATAATAAGGCCCAATATAATTTGAAAGAGCAAATTATGACATTACGCTATACTGTTGGAAAAAATGATGTTATTCGCATGTTGAACGATGAAAAGGAAACGTTCGTAGCAGAAGTGGTAAAAAATGAAGATGGATTTACGGCCGTTATGAAGGATGGAAACAATCGAGATTTAGGTAATTTACAGTTAGTTACGAGTGATAAAGGAATTACTTATACATTCTCGTTAGAGGACGAATCTACTTCATTAAAGATTGTATTTGATAATCAATACGAAAGTAAAGATCAGGCAACATCAAGTTTCTCTTTTGAACTTTCTAATCAAGGTACTACTTTGTTAAGTATCAATGCTACAAGCTCAGCAACGGTTCAGGATGGAACAAATATGAATATCAATGTTGATAATGCCGTTTCGGTAGATGCACTTACAAAAGAACAAGAACAACAAATTCAACAAAATTTAACGAATTTGATGATGCGTTTATTTACAACACAATAAAGGACGTATGTCCTTTTTTTGATGTTACAAAATCGTCATATAAAAATAAATTACTTGAAATGTATCATAAAAAAGGATAAAATGTTAAAAGAGAATAGAGTAATTTGCAATATTCTTTTTGTATGAAATTGAGTGATGTTGTATGATAGAAAAGAAGAAGATATTTTATCGAGTCATATTTATCGTGAATATATTATTTATTTTATTTTTGGTAGGTTATTATGGATATCGTTTGATTCATTATTATCAATTAGAACATAAAAAAGAAAGTGAACTTGTTACTTTAAATGATTATCTGACACAACCTCGCAATATTGTTGTAGAGGGGGACGGACTATATCAGGATGAGAAGGAATATTATTATGCCGGAAAGAACGTATCAAATTATGTATCGTATTCAGGATATTTATTTCGCGTTATTAAGATTCGTGAAGATGGTGCGATCGTAATGACGACAGATGATACGTATACATTGTTATCCTGGGGAGAAGATAGTGCGTATGATACTTCTTATGCACGGAAATGGTTAGCTAATATCTCTGAAGTTCCACAATCTGGAGTTTTTGAAAAAACGTTATGGCAACCAGAACAATATTTGGTTACGACAGAGGTTTGTACAGATACGATTGCGAATGTGAAAAAGTTAAGCTGTAAAAAGAAGATTGATAGTGATTATGTTGGACTATTTAGTATGGAAGATTATCAAAGAAGCGGAGGACTTTCTGGTTTCTTAAATAACGGAACGAACTTTTGGACATCGAATGCATCTAAAACAGGAAACTGGTTTATTTCTAATAAGGGAGGACTCAATGAGAGCGAAGTTGAAAATCAATCTCGTATGTATGGGGTTCGTCCTACGATTACATTAAAAGCATATCTTCCTGTATTAGGCGGAAATGGAAGTAAAGAACAACCATATATAATAGAAAATCATCCGGTTGCTTCTTTGGCATCTGCATACGTTGGTGGTTATGTTCGCTATAGTGGTCAGATGTTTCGCATCATTGGAAAAAATAATAATGAGGTTCGTCTTGCTTTAAATGGTGTGATTACGACGGATCAAGTTCCTGTGGAACGTATTTTTTCACGTAAGACAAATCAATATAATCCGAAGGAGTATCAATCTGTTGCTCAATATTTAAATCAAACTTATTATCGCACTTTACAACATCCTGAATATCTTGTTGAAGGTGCATGGAATATAGGAAACTACGGAGACATCAATTATGATTATGCGACAACAAGTCAAAATACAGTCAACGCTAAAATTGGAATGTTACAAGTAGGAGACTTGTTCGTAGAAGATGTTCCGAATGTATTTTTATTGAATGGATCTGGCGATGAAGAAATGATTTATACTATAATAGAACAGGGAAGTTTATATTTAGATGAAATTAAGACGAAAAAACAGATTCGACCTGTATTAAATATGCTTCCAACTGTAGCAGTATTATCTGGAACCGGAACAGAACAAGATCCTTATGTGGTAGGTGAAGCATGAAAAAGAAGAAAAAAACAAAATGCGCAGTAGCGCTCATCTTATGTGATATTATCATCGTTATTGGATTCTTTTTGACTTATGGACCAATTTCGTATTTTCGAAATCTTCTAGTGACGACTTCGATGACGAC
>artificially_reared_2__coassemble_691_pt1 | contig 15768 bp, 14 predicted proteins | sample artificially_reared_2__metabat2_low_PE_043 | metagenome-assembled genome bin artificially_reared_2
ATCTTCCATCGTGAAAAAGAGCTAGTGATCTTCTTTCGATTTTATCTTCGTGCAAAGAAGTTAAAATTTGTTTTCTTCCTTCTAGTAATTTCATGATTTCAGTATAATAATCATTATCTACAATCAATTCTTCAACATCGTAAATCAAAGCTTGAATCGCACACGTCGTATGCGTGGAATGTAACAACCTTTGAAATGTGCGCTCCAGTCTTTGCCCTTTTTGAAAATCTTTTTCTTCTTCTAGATCATATAAAACTTTCTCATCTAGATAATGGAGAACTTCATTTTCTAAAATAATCAACTCATAGATATCTTCTTCTAATAAACTATAATTGTAAGAATCGTTTAAAAGATGTGTATATTTCCAATTTTTATAATACCAATACCTATTATGATCATCAGCATGCTCGATCATCTCTACTAATCGATCTGTTTGATATAACGTTCTCTCATGATCTATCAAATGTGGGACCGACTGAATTTCACAAAGTAAGTCTATTAGATGTTCCTTTGGATACCCTCCCATATATTTTCCAACAAACACATGATATAGAAAATCTATGAGAAACTCGTCCGTTTCAAACTGAAAAAGATCTCTTAAAAAAGCCTCGTCAATCTGAAAATCCGGTTGATATAATTTTGCATTCAACCATACATCAAATCTATCTTGCGTCATATACTCTCTATCTTCTAACATACTACTCTCCTTAACTTATCAACATAGATTTTCCACTATGTGGTTTTGTCCATTGATCGCGAAGTTCTTCTAACGTTTGAAAAGAATTCTCTTGATGATCAAGTGGATCAAAATAATACAAATCATCATATTCCTCATCTGTACACGTAATGGTTGAACTCTGTCCCATCCATTCCACGTCGATAGACTGCTGCATCGTCGTTAAAAAAGCAAGTCGTACCATATATACATGCTTCATAAAGTAATAAAAAGCATCATTTGTAACAAGTATTGGATACTGATCTAATAACATATCAGCCATATAACTTGTAAAAGGATATTTTACATAATACTCAATCTGTGGAAGAATGTTTTCTACTTTCGATAAATCTACCAAACAGATATATTGTAAACATTTGATTTGATCTAATGTAAATTCTAACTCTCTTGTTGTATGACTTTCTAAGACATTCTCCTGCATAGAAACATCTAAAATATCTAAAAATTGTCGACGATAAAAAGTGTCGTAATTTTCACTTGACAATGTAGCAATCTTACAAGATAATGATTCATACTTTTCTTGTTCCGCAATCCACTTTTTTTCTTTTGCGTAATGATACGCAACAGCGCATAACTCCCTCAAACGCTTTCTTTTTTCTAGCCCACAATTTTTATGCTCATCCATTTCATCAACGATCTTTTGAAGCTTTTTCCGAGCAACCAAATCAGTACACAAAAAGTTCCCAAGCATATTCAATTCTGAAAGTTCTGGTATACATATCAGATATTCTACATAGCAATCTACAACTACTTCCTTATATTCTTCATATTCTTGACTTTTCATAAAATCCTTCTTTTCTAGTTTAAATCCAATTTTCTTCTTATTGGAACTTCTCCTTTATGATAACTTTCTAAATTGTGTTTGAGTTCCTTTAGCTCTGACGCTTCATGATAATGATATAAATGTGAAAATAATTCATGATCTACTTGAACTCTCGTTTCATGACCGCTTTGTTCTGTAAATCGAAATTCAAGAGACGTTGTAGCTCGCTCCATAGCATCACGTACAAAAAGTAACAACTGTAATCGATCGTGACATAAAGGTGCTTCTATCAGGATTTTATGTTTATCGATAAAACGATAGACCATTGACAAAACATCCGGTCTACGTGCGAGCGAAATCAAATTATTAACGTCCAAATCGGGTATACAACAATGATCAAAAAAATAAGTCTCATCTAATAAAAAATCATATAATTCTTCTCGATATTGTTCCTTATGAATTTTATACTCTTCTTTACTAACCATGTCTTCTCTCGTATCGCAAAAAAGCATGTATTCACTTGATTCTTTATTTTCTTCAGAACTTTGTCTTAATACGTGTTTTAACTCTTCTAAAAGCCCTGGTTGTGCGATCGTCTCATAGTGTGGAGCAATTCTTCCCATATAATTGATCAAGCCAATTAAGTTATTGCGAATCGACTTTGAGATGTTTTTATTCTCAGAGTACGATAATATTAAATCCATTAGTTCCATTACGAAATCAGCCGATAATAATAACGGATCCTCTTCGATTCTATATTGAATAGGATTTGCATAGCAAAAGTATTGTAAAATATTTTCAATATTTGCTTGGTCGTATGCATAATCTATTTCTTCTTTTGTATGTCGTGCCATATTATACCTCCTAAGCCATTAATTTTTTCTGTGGCATATTGTTTTGATCATATGATGCCAGCATTGTTTGTATATCATTTAATAAATCATCCACGAATCCGTGTGGATCAAGTGATTGAACTTTTTTTATTTCTTCCTTTGAATATTGATGCTGAAAGATTCCATCTTCTATCTCTACCTCGAAATCAATAGAATCTTCTATCTCCGCCCTCGTAAGAGCACTGCGAGATGATAGTAAAAATACGATCTTTTCAGTCATTTCATCGATTCTAAATATTGCGGGAAATCGGTTATACCAATCATCGATAATTGATGGTAGATAAGGATCAAGAATGTAATCCGCATATAGATAAATGCCATTCTTTCCCCTCTCGGTTACATCTATTTGGCAGAGAAATCGGAAAAAAGCATATTCTCTCGCCCTTTTCTCATCATATCTTCTCTCTTGCTCGTCAGTTTTTTTTACATCGATACAACTTAAAAATTGTAGTTTTTCTCTTGCTTCTATTTTGGTTTCTTTTACCCCTTGCTTTTGAAATAGTGCTTCTTTCCAATAAGTCATGATAGCATCAGAAAATAATACGTCCTGCGGAAAATAAATCTCTATCAATTCGAGTAACAACAACATCCTACGACGAATTTTCTCAGAAATATCTACACCTTCTGGTACGACCGTTAATAACAAATAATATAACGCCTCTGAATAATCCGGATTCTTGAGTCGCAATAACATCTCTTTAGAGAGTTGACTATCTTCTGCATAACACAAGTAATCGACGTATAATTCCGCCTCAATTTGATCGATCCATAATTCATCTATTTCTCGCAAAATCATATTCCTTTCCTTCTTTCAAATACTTTAATACATCCACATAGTATTTTACTGGAATATAACGAATTTTCTTTTTGATCTCCTCTGGAACCTCATCTAAATCTTTTAAGTTCTCATAAGGAAGTAAAATTGTTCTAATCCCCTGCCGTGCTGCTCCAAGACTTTTTTCTTTAATTCCTCCAACAGGTAATACCTGTCCTTGTAATGTGATTTCTCCAGTCATCGCTATCGTTCGTTCTACCTTTAACTTTTGAAATGCACTATAAAGAGCTGTTACTAACGTAATTCCCGCACTAGGTCCATCTTTTGGAATCGCTCCTTCCGGAACGTGAATGTGAATATCGTTTTCTACTAACTTATTATATGGAATATGTAACATTTCAGCATTTGATTTAATATAGGAAAGTGCAATCGTAGCACTCTCTTTCATCACATCTCCCAAACACCCTGTTAATACAAGATTTCCATTTCCTTTATAATAGTTCACTTCAATCGGCAATGTATCTCCACCATAGGAAGTATATGCAAGCCCATTGACCACCCCGGGAACGTTTTTTCCTCGTTTCATATATTGAAATTTTTCTTTGCCTAAATAATGTAATAAATCCTGATGAGAGATGTGGTATACTCTCTTTTTTTCATGTGCCACTACGATTTTTGTCACGATCTTTCGAAGCACTTTTTCCAATTGTCTTTCTAATTTACGTACTCCTTCTTCTTTTGTATAATATCGAATCATGTATAGAATCTCTCGATCACTTATTTCCACTTGCTTTTGTTTTAACCCGTGAGTACGACATAATTTTGGAATTAAATAATTTTTAGCTATATCGAGTTTTTCATATTCCGTATAACCATCCAACATGATAATTTCAAGTCGATCGCGAAGCGGATCTGGAATTTCATCGATATCGTTCGCTGTCAAAATAAATAAGACATTCGATAAATCATACGCTTCCTCGATATAGTTATCACGAAACATTTTATTTTGCTCCGGATCTAAAATTTCCAAAAAACAACTTGCCGGATCCCCATGAATCGATTTTGTCATTTTATCGATTTCGTCGATCAAGAAAACTGGGTTATTGGTGTGAGATCGCTTCATCGCTTGAATAATACGTCCGGGCATTGCTCCGATATAAGTGCGACGGTGTCCCATGATCTCTGATTCGTCGGAAACTCCTCCGACTGAAATTTTCACAAATTCTCGTTTCATCGCCTTTGCGATAGAAAAAGCAAGTGACGTCTTTCCTACACCTGGAGGTCCGACAAAACAGATAATCGAACCTGACATTTTACCTGCCATCTGTCGAACCGCTAAAAATTCTATAATACGTTCTTTAATTTTAGATAATCCCGCATGGGATTCATTTAGTTTATCTTGAACGAAAGAGAAGTCCTTACAATCTTCAGAATATTTTCCCCAAGGCAAATCTAAAATCCAATCGATATATGTATGAATCATATTCACTTCAGGGGACATCGGTGGTAAAGACTTGTAACGGTGTATCTCACTATCTAAACGTTCTTTTACTTTTTTTGGCAAACGTAATTTCTTTTCTTTTTCTAAAAAGCGATCTACCTCTGTTTTAGAAAACTCTTCTTCTCCTAATTCTTCTTGAATTACTTTCATGCGTTCACGTAATAAAAACTCTTTTTGATGTTGATCTACTTCTTTTCTTACTCGTTGATCAATCTCTTTTTCAACCTCGAATATATGCTCTTGTTCATATAGATCTTTTAAGATCATCTCTGCACGAATGACAGCTTTAAATTCTCCTAAATATTCATAGTATCTCTCTGTCGAAATAGGGAGATGAGGAGCAATCATATCTGTAACGATAGGCAGTTGTTTTTCTTTACGAATCGACGCCATCATACTATTGCTCATATAAGGAATTTTTTTTAGGTAGCTTTCTAATTCCGTAAGTAATTTATGTACTAAAATACGGTTCTTATCCTCCGAAATTTCCTCTTCTTCTTCCTTTTGTACAATTGCTTCTAATACTTCTTTCGTACGTGTAATATTTAAGTACTCTATAATGTGAGCTCGTTCTAGTCCACGAATCACGACTCGCGTTTTGTCATTAGGCAATTCCATTTTACTTTCGATGACTGCAATCACTCCAACATTAGGTAGTCCTTCTAAATCTGGCATTTCTTCTAATGAATCTTCACTACTTACAACAAGTAATTTATTTTCATGAAATAGTTCCGCGACATCTAATATATTTTTTGTTTCGTCTTGATCGAACTCGAATCTTAACTCGTTATTAGGAAGTAATAACATATTACGTAATAAAATGACTGGCAAGTTAGTTTTTATCACGTGATCACCTCCTAAAATTGTCATTTATTATAATACAAAAAAATAGAAAAGTCTACGCTTTTCTATTGATTTATCTTGGTATTTTTAAAACCCCATCCACTCGTTCTGGCGATAAGTATTCATATCGAAAATTTTGAATTCCCATCTCGCGATAATTTTGAATCGGTCCTCTTTCCACAACATGATCAAAATACAAATGCATTCCGTCTCGGTTTGTGTAAATTGGATACAAATTATGGAATCGGTCCTTCAAAAAGTATTGCTTCTGTGGATTTCCATGTTCCAATAATCGATACTTCGTCGTCATCATACGAGGAACACTTCGAACGATCAAAGCGACATTCGGAAGTGTTTGATACCGTTCGAAATAAGCTTCCATCAATTCTTCTATTTGAATATCATTACACTCGTAAGAAAGTGTTACTTCTTTTGCCCCTAACTTATGAAGCAAATGAACCGTATAAGAATTACATACATTGAATCCTACCCCAGTTACGAAATCGGAGTAACTTTCTAACCCACCTAATTCTTCTACCATGACAGTTGCGTTTTCTTTTGGATATTTCTCTACCACATTAGGTAATTTCCATATCATATTTTCCTGATACTTCTCTTTATTTTCGATATCAGTAATTAGCTTTAATCCACAACCTTTTAATCTTTCATATTGTGTTTGCGTAGAAAAGTAAACTTCGATATTTTCTGTACGTTCTATAGAAATAGGTGTAGCACGATATTCTTTTTTCATTAATTTTGGACGTTCTAATCGAAGGTCATCTAACTTAGAAATCGCAAGTCTACGTACTTCATTGATAACAGAGATCGGTAAAAATATATCCTCTAGTTGTTCGAATGTAATTTCTTCGCAACGATATACAGTATTTCCTAATCGTTCTAATTGTTCGCGAATTCTATCTTTTGATGTCGGTGTCTTTTTTGCTTCTTCTAATAATTGCGAACTTTCAACTTTAACTTCATTTTTTCCATCTGTTACGTTTAATATCATCGGATCTCCTGCACGTAATATAACATGCATCCAAATAGGAACTTTTCTTTTTCGTGCATCGATTTCATCTTGAATCGAACACACCAATTTCTCATCGTAGGTTTTTACGACTGTTGTACCTTTTTCTACTTTTCCTTTCACATCGAAAGAAATTGTATCACCTGCATTCGCTTCACTAATTCTTTTGCCATTTTTATAAAATACATTTAAAAAACAACCTGTATCTTCTTTTCCGATGATGCGAACACCGTCTTTTTGAACAACTGGTAAAGATAATGTTACAAACACTCTGTTTCCTTTTACCTGTGTTACTTTGCCAATAGGAACTCCAAGATGATTTGGTCGGAACGGATTTGTAATTCGATCATTGTCTTCGTGAAATAAAAATCCTTTCGTAAATCGACGATGAAAGATATACGATAAATTTTCAAGCATTTTTTGATTGATCGATACCTTTCCCTTTTGTAGATAGGAATCAATCGCCTCACGATATAGAGAAACGACACAATAAACATAACTTGGACTCTTCATTCTACCTTCGATTTTAAAACTTTCCACTCCCGCATCGATCAATTCTGATAAATGTTCTAGTGTATTTAGATCTTTCATCGATAACAAGTAGCTTTCTTCTTTTACTACTTTTTCTTTTCCTTGATCTAGTTCTACCATTGTGTATTTTTGACGGCAACTTCCCGCACAGCTTCCACGATTTCCACTTCTTCCTCCGATCAAACTACTCATCAAACATTGTCCAGAGTAACTCACACAAAGTGCACCATGTACAAAAATTTCAACTTCGATTTTCGTCTTTTTCTTTACGTCTCGTACTACTTCTCTCGGAGTTTCTCTCGCTAGCACCACTCTCTTTGCACCTAATTTTTCCATCATCAAAGCACCGCTCACATTATGAATGTGCATCTGTGTAGAAGCGTGCAACTCCAAATTAGGATAAATTTGATGAATGAGATCAAAAGCTCCTAAATCCTGAATGATGAGAGCATCTACGTGAATCTTTACTAATTCATCTACGTAATCAAGTAACATTTCAATTTCAGACTCGTAGATTACAGTATTCACTGTGACATAAACTTTTACCCCATATAAATGAGCATATCGTACAGCTTCCTTCATTTCATCTAAAGAAAAATTCCCCGCGTAAGCACGAGCTCCAAATGTATATCCCCCTAAATAAACCGCATCACATCCTGCTTCGATTGCAGCATAAAGAGATTCCATGTTTCCCGCAGGAGCAAGTAGTTCTGGCTTTTTCATAAAACCACCTCTCGCATCTATTCTAACATAGATAATCAATTATAAAAAGCTTCTTCCCTAAGCTTTTTATACAAGTTTAAAACAATACCATACAAACGTCAAAATTCCAACTATGATAAATCCATATGGAAATATTTTAACTTTCCAATGATAACAATAACGGTCGATCACAAACCAAAAAATACACCACATCCACAAAAAGATTGTCGGATTCCACATGCAAGCTTCTTCCCATTTTCCTAAAAGAACACAAATACCTGCATGAGTTAACCCACACGCTGGACAATCGATGCCGAAAAAAGCTTTCATGGGACAAACCGTTCCAAATATCACTTGCATAAAACAAACATAGATAAAAATAGCGAGGAGTGCAAATTTCATCTGTTTTAAATCTTCTTTTAACTGCTGCATCATCAAAAAAGAAATAGTCTCCTATTTCTTCTCCTATACATTTGCTGCATATACACCTGAAAGAAGCATAAAAATACCAAACAACACTGCAACGATAATAAGTAAGCAAAAATAAGACCTAGCAAAATTACGTACGTTGATATTTCTAGTTCCACCAAATGCAAACACGAGTAAAAGAATCCATCCAATGCAAGGAATTGCAAATAAAATTTCGTATCCAAAATATCCCCACATCGAAATAGGTTGATATTCCATTGGAATATTATTTCTCTCGTTCATACAACACACTCCTCCTCTATTTGTAATATATCAAATAAAGAATGTGATTGTCAATTAAAATTTTCTTAATGCAATCTTATTTACTCATGCAACAACTCATCCAAAGTAACGATAGCATATCCTCTTGATTTAATATACCGAACAATCGATAGCAACTGTTCTTCTGTCGTCTGATTAATTGCAAGAGAAATTATACTACCTGGTTGTAACTTCTCTTTTACTTCTGAAAAAGGATGTTCTTTCGTAATAAGGTTTGGCAAAATCGTAAAATTTTTCTGTAACTTGCAATTATCGATCACTTTTTTATCTTTATTTTTCGCATAACAATATCCTTGTTTTTGTTCCCCTACTCTTCGAATAATCGTATCCATCCACACGAAAGAACTATTCGTATAATCTCTTTGATAACTTAAATTTCCAATGATATTTCCTTCTTCGATCAAGTGAATCATCTCTTTGTTGTTCTGTTCTAACCACATCCCATCGACAAAATAATTAGCTTTCACCTCTTCCTGATTCATAATTTTCTTTATCTTTGTAAGATCACTTTTTTCATCCACCAAAAAAATAATAGTAGCTTGATTTTTTGAAGGATTTCCACCTACTACATACTTGTGATAATATTGATCGATACTACGAGCAGGCTTTACTTGTTCGTACACGAGTAATTTCGGAGTATAAGCCCCATATTGTTTCATCTTCTGATAACTTTGATCGATATCGATCTCTCTTCCACTCTTACCCGGAATGACCATATCTCCATCGATCTTAGCATCGATCGCATCGGTTTTATCTATCTCTGCCTGTTCTTTAATCTGTATCATAATTTCATCCATATCACGAACGACAGACACAGTCTTCTCGGTATAGAAAAAGCTTCCACAAACAAGTGCAAATAGTCCTAATAACTGAAAAAACTTCTTCATAGTATCACCTATTTCATGATATGAAGAAGTTTCAAATATATTCTATTTTTGAAGTCCGTTCAATGCCTCCAATTCAGGCAAGACAAACTTTCCATCCTTGCGAATCAACTTTCCATCGAAATAAATTTCTCCACCACCATATTCTGGTCGTTGTACTAAAACCATATCCCAATGAACTGAAGATAGATTTCCATTGAATGCATCTTTATATGCTCTACCTGGTGTAAAATGGATACTTCCTAAAATCTTTTCGTCGTATAAAATATCTCCCATTGGTTCTAAAATCTTTGGATTCACACCGAAAGAAAATTCTCCAACATAGCGACTTCCCTCATCTGTATCGAAGATTTCATTTAATTTATCGTTATCTTGATCGCATGTTGCTTTGATGATTTTTCCATTTTCAAACGTCAAGGATACATTTGTATAAATATTTCCCTGATATGGACAAGGGGTATTATAAGTTATTGTACCATTGACACTTTCTTTCACTGGTGCCGTATAGATTTCCCCATCTGGAATATTGGCTTTTCCACAACATGGAATCGCTGGAATTCCTTTAATTGAAAAAGATATATCCGTGTTAGGCCCTACGATACGTACTTGATCTGTCTTCTCCATCAATTCTTTCAAAGGTAAAATCGCATCGTACATGCGCTTATAATCGACATTCATTACATCCACTGCATATTGGAAAAACTCCTCTGTTGGCATCCCCGCTTTATAAGCATCTACAACAGATGGATAGTTCAAAAGCGTCCATCTTCTCTCGTTGATGCGAATGTCGTCTGCATGTTCTTTAGCTTCTCCTAATTTACGACGTACCTCTGCAGATACATTCTTCGTTTCATACTCGTTCTTCGTATATCGAATGTGGATAAAACAATCAAAATGATCCACGTCAAACTCTGCCATGTCAGCAAGTAAACGAATTCTCTCATCGCTCGTATGTTGCAAACTATACGCATCGATTTCATCGTCTCCTAATTTAACAATAGGAACCGCTCCAGCCGCTGTAATTGCATCGATTAATTTTAACACGAGTGGCTTACACTCCGATGTGCAAGTAATCAATACTTTATCGTTTGGTTTTACATCTAACGAATAGTGTACAATTGTCTCACTTAATTTTTCAAATCCTGTTTTCATTTTCTCACTCTTTCCTATTATTATCATACTATATTATGAAAGGAGAGGCAATATGTATTCAAATCAGTTAGGAAACGGATACGTTCCTTCAGCCCAATTTTATCCATATGCATATGGAAACAACAACAGAAGAAATATTCAACCAGTCAATGCAGCAAATTCTGATCGCCTCGGTGGTTTTCTATTCCCATTTTTACTAGGTGGTGTCACCGGTGGTTTAGTTGCTCCATATTTCTATCCTAGACCATATTATAATAATTATTATTACTACCCATATCCATATTATGGACCATATTACAGAAATTATTAAAAGTACTTGATATTCAAGTACTTTTTATGATAACAAAGAATGTCGTAATGAAGAAAAACTCTCTTTATCAATTCCATTATGGCATAATTTTAGTTCTAGATAATGAAACAAATTTGCTAAAAATTCTCTATTTGTCGGTTTCGATGCCGAAAAAGATACTGTATATCCACATAATTCGTGTAACAGTTGCTCATTTCCTCTCATCCAAGCAACTTCGATCGCATGACGAATTGAACGTTCCACTTTACTCGGTGTCGTCTGAAAGAAACTTGCAACCATCGGATAAATCGATGTCGTAATTCCATCTTTGATCGATAACTTACGCTCTAATAATTCAATCATAATATATTCGATATATTGACGACCTTTTAAATTAGAAGGAATTCCAATTTCATTTAATAAACAGGATAGATCATATCCTGTTAGCGCATGACTTTCTAAAGTGATTCTACTCTGACTTTCACTTTTCAAGTGTACTACAATCTGCCTTCGCAATCGATCAAACACGATTTTTGTCAGTTGTCGAATCTGTTCTCTAATCTCTCTCATATGATAATTCATATCGATAATTTCACTAATACTTAAAAGATAATCGTGTTTTTCTAAAAAGAAATATTGACGACAAAGATCTTCCTCATTCGTACTCGAAAAAAAGAATGCCTGTTTCATCCGATCTAACGAAACTCTATCTTTCTCTAATTCTGTCACGATATAAGACTTGAAATACTCCCTTAATTCTGAAGTATATTGAAACGCAGTTAATCTTCCCTCTATAGAAGCGAGTTGTGTTTGAAACTCCGCAATTAACCCTCTCATTTGTTGCTCTTGCATAAAATCCCCCTTTATCCACTCTTCTAGAATAACATTTAAACAATCGAAAAAAGTCGTCTTTTGTTTAAAAGTAACAAAAACTGGGCGCAAATACATTTCATACAAAAAGAAGCAAATTATTTTGCTTCCTCTGTCGCTCTCGTTTCACGAATGACAGTAACCTTAATCGTTCCCGGATACTGCATCTGTTCTTCAATTTTATTTTTAATATCGCGTGCTACCTTATAGCTTCCGAGATCATCGATCTCTTCAGGTTTTACGATAACGCGTAGTTCTCTACCTGCCTGTACAGCAAATGTCTTTTCAATGCCATCGATATCATTTGCTATCGCTTCTAATTCTTGTAAACGTTTTACGTAATTTTCTAACGAGTCATTTCTAGCACCAGGACGTGATGCTGAAAGTGTATCTGCAATCGCTACGATTTCAGAGATGATCGTCGTTGCTGGATGATCACCATGATGTGATTCTATCGCATTTAACACAGTATCATTCTCATGGAATTTACGCGCTAAATCTGCTCCTAATTCTACGTGGCTTCCCTCTACTTCATGATCGATCGCCTTTCCGATATCGTGAAGAAGTCCAGCACGTTTTGCTAAATTAACATTTTCTCCTAACTCCGCAGCTAATAATCCTGATAAACTAGCTACTTCAATAGAATGTTGTAATGCATTTTGCCCGTAGCTTGTTCTAAAGTGAAGTTTACCAACTAATTCTACCAATTCTGGATCCATTTTAGTAATACCAAGTTCGAATAATGCATTGTTTCCATATTCTAAAATCTTGGCATTCATATCCTTGCTCACTTTATCGTACACTTCTTCGATTCTCGTAGGATGAATTCTTCCATCTTTGATAAATGTTTCTAATGTAACGCGAGCAATTTCGCGACGTAGTGGATCAAAACTAGAAAGGACTATTGCCTCAGGAGTGTCGTCGATAATGAGATCAACTCCTGTTACTGCTTCGATCGTACGAATATTTCTTCCTTCACGCCCAATGATTCGTCCCTTCATATCGTCACTTGGTAAATTAACGACTGTGACAGTCTGTTCATTGGCTACATCTGATGCATATTTTTGCATACAAGACACTAACATATCTTTCGATTTTTTATCAACTTCTAATTTTGCTTCTGCTTCTCGATCCTTGATGAGTGCTGCAATCTCTAAACTCATCATATCCTCTACTTTTTTAAGGACAAGCTCACGAGCTTGATTCTTTGAAAAGCCTGCAATACTTTCTAATAGTTGAATTTGTTCCTTCTTAATCTCTTCCACTTTCGCTTGTTCATCTTGGATATCTTTTTGTTTTTGAATTAAATGATTTTCTTTATCTTCTAACATCTGCTCACGATTTTGTAATGTCTGATCTCTACGGTCCATGTTATTTTCACGCGCAAGCAAACGATCTTCTGATTCTTTCATTTCATTTTTTTTCTCTTTGATTTCTTTTTCAGTTTCTCTTTTTAAACGATGTGCCTCTTCTTTTGCCTCTAATAAGTAATCTCGTTTTACCTTATCGGCATCTTTCTTGGCACGTTCTAATAAAGCCTCTACTTTTTTTGCAGCTAAATTACCCTTAAGATAATTAATTAGAATCACTAGTATGACTCCAACAAAAAGTCCAAGGAGGACAAGTAAAATGGAAAACGCTATCTGTTCCATATCTTCCCTCCAATATATATACTAAGTAAAATACTTATGATTTCACCTAATATCATTGTAATATGAATTGTGGGAGAAGTCAATCAAAAGTCAGAAATGTGTTCCATATAAAAGAAAAAAAGAAAGTAAAAACTTTCTTATTTTTCATCTATTTGAACAAGTTCGTATTCCCTATTTCCAACACCGAGATCGTAGGCACTTTCAATCGTATGTACTCCGTGACGAGATTCAATTCTCTCGATCAATTTATCTTTTCCAGGATCATTTGACTGATAAACTAAATCTAGACAAGCTTGATCGACTGCAACAGGATCGAGACTCGCTAAAATTCCAATATCTTGCATACATGGTGCGGATGCATGCGCATCACAATCACAATCGACTGAAATATTTTTCATAACATTGATATAAATTGCATTCCCTTTAAAATAATCTACGACAGACTTTGCTGCATCTGCCATAGCTTCTAAGAACCTATCCTGCTCTGGCAAATTTTGAAATAATACCTTTTGATCATCTGTCACACCTGCCGTATGGATTAACGTTTTTCCATGAGAAGATGCACATCCGATAGAAAGTTGTTTCAAGGCTCCTCCATATCCACCCATGGCGTGTCCCTTAAAATGAGATAAAACAAGTAAAGCATTGTAGTTTGCTAAATTCTTTCCAACATAATTTTTCTTTAACACTTTACCGTTTGGAATCTCAAGTTCCATATCTGGTCCCTCTGCGTCCAATAAGTCAAACGGAAAATATTTATTCCATTCGTGTTCTTCGATTAACTTTTTATGTTTTTCTGTAGAATTTCTAGCACCTTCATATGCCGTATTACACTCTACGACCGTTCCATTCACATGATGAATCACATCTTGAACGAACTCTGGTCTCAAATAATTTTGATTTCCCTGTTCCCCAGAGTGCATTTTAACAGCGACGTTCCCTTCTAAATTTTTACCTAAAGCTTCATATGCTTTAATAATATTTTCGGGAGTAATCTCTCGAATAAAATATACTCTTGATTTTTCCATTTTATCTTCCTTTCTATATAATAATGAAATGATATTTTACCTTATGATCACATAGTTTCATGTAATATAATTTCTTCACACTCTCTTAATATCATGAAATGTTTTCATTAGAAATAAATTATTTTTTTAAAATTTTAAATTCTATTCCGACGATTTTTGAGCTAACGACTTTATCTTTACCAAATATTTCATATAAAGCACAAGCAAATTCTTCTTTCGTATAATTTAATGTATTATTTGAAACAATTGCTTTCTCTTCCCATAATTCATCAACATTAGAATAAATATATTTATTTGTCACTTCCACAACCAAAGTTAAGTCACTATCTAACACTTGAAATGTAATCTTATCTCCAATTTTTATCTTTTGAGACTTTTCATTTAATAATCTAATTTCAACATTTTTCTTTCCAGATGCCATCTCGTCATAAACATTTTTGTAGATTTTATAAGTAATCATATTTTCCTGCATATTAAATTCCCCAATTAACTACAAACTTTATCATTATCTTCTCCATACCATCTTTTTGATAGAAACCTGTTTAACTAAGAAAATTCATAACTAGATCGATGATAATCTCTTTTTCTTTTGGGTTTGACTCCGCAATCAATAATGTTAAAGCCGTTAAAGTGTTATTATCAATGACTTGTTTACCATCCTGATACAAAATATTATAGTAATTTAAAAAATAAATAAACAATGTTGCCGCAATCCTTTTATTTCCATCAATGAAAACATGATTTTTAACAATCATATATATAAAGTTAGAAGCTTTTTCTTCTATACTTTGATAAACATCTTTACCATCATATGTTTGATAAATATTTCCTATAATTGCTTCTAAGCCTTTATTTCGTTCGATAGCAAAAATATCACTTTCTTCATTGAATTTTAACCTATTAATTATTTCTAAACAATCTTCATATTTTATTCGTTTCTGACTATTATTTCCTTTAGGTTTCAATAGCGTTCTGTGATCATAATCATCTAATAAATCAAGAGCTTTTGAATAACTTCCTATCACTCTCAAAATTTCTTTAGCGTCATTATTGTCTAATTTTTCATCAATTCTATTCGCGATATCTATTAGCTTAATCGTCTTTTCTAAATATTCCAATCTTTTTTGATTAACCGCATAACCTTTTATCATGTAATCTTTTAATACTTTGTTTGCCCATTTTCTAAAAATAATACCATTTTGCGACTTTACACGATAACCAACGCTTATAATCATATCTAAATTATAATAGTCAACTTGATAAGTTTTTCCGTCTTTTGCAGTTGTTGCAAATTTTGCAACAACTGCATTATCATCTAATTCTTCTTCTAGTACCTTTTTTATGTGTCTAGAAATAACTGATTTATCTCTAT